>Ga0209125_1000423_pt1 | contig 56419 bp, 51 predicted proteins | sample BarGraIncub1131A_FD_184503 | JGI IMG/M metagenome (GOLD analysis project Ga0209125, IMG submission 184503) | Arctic peat soil microbial communities from Barrow, Alaska - Barrow Graham LP Incubations 11-31A (SPAdes) (version 2) | ecosystem: Environmental > Terrestrial > Soil > Wetlands > Peat... | reverse complement strand
GCCGCCAGTCTCTGGCGCGGACAGCAGGAAAGCCGGCTGGCGCGAAACCTGGCCCATCGGCCGTTCGCGCGCCTGTGCAACGAGCGGCTGCGCTTCGCCGGGTAGCAGCCGGGCTGCAGCGCATAGGCTGCCATCATGGCGCAAGTAAAGACTGGTCAACGCGGCCAGAGCGAAGCCTTGCTGCGCCGGCAGGCGGACGGCAAGCAGGCCCTTGTTGCTTAGCCGGGCCTCGCCGCTACCAACTGGCCGGCTGAGGCGCAAGTCCGAGGCACTGGCATCGACAATCTGCCAGGCTTCCGGCGACGGCGCCTTCTGCTCGTCCAAATCGCCGGCGACTTGGCCGAACAGCGCAATTTGCTCGATCTCGCGTCGATTCAGGGAGCTGACTTCAACGGGGGCTTTGAGACTCTTGCCGCCGAGTAGCCGGTGAATGGCTTCCAGTCCGACGACGACGGCTGCCGTCGGAGCGTCTGGCGGCACGACGGCAAGCGCGGGCAACGGATGCGTCAGGTGGTCGGCCAGCGTCTTGAGCAACACCATGCTAGCCTCGCGCGAAATGCCGCTGCCGAGCTTCAGGCTTTCGGGGGACTCGCCTGCTTCAAGGGCTTCCAGGCGCTTACGGATCTTGCGCAGAACGTCGCCGATCGACAGCCAACGGGGGATGCCCGAAGGCACGCCGCTGTCCTGCGTCGGGTGGTCCTGCGCGAGATCGAGGGGAATGCTGTACGACGTCGGGCCGCCGTCCGCCTTGCGCAGGATCTCGGCTTGTTCGCGCCAGCGTGCCAGGCAGTGCGTTGCTGAAAAAAACTGCGCGCGCGTCAGTTCAAATGGACGGGACAGATGCAGCAAAAGCGACATCGCATACTGTCCGCTGACCGTCGATTCACGCGTTTCGGGTAAGCGACGGTCAGTCACTGGTTCGCGCGTTACCCTCAGTTGCTCGGCAGATGCCTGGATGGCGTGCAGATTGCGCCAGAACTCCGCATCGATCTCGCGCCCGCCCAAGTAGCAACTTGTCTGTTCCATGCGCAGGGCAACCAGCGCGCGATGCGCGGTTTTTGCCGTGAACTCGGCAGGGAAAAGATCGTCATCAAGGACGGCACGCAGGCAGTGCAGGTAGCCGATGGCGCAAGCCCGCCACAGGCAGCGGGTGGCGTCGAGAGCATCCTGTTCGATGGGCGCAAGCGGCAGGGCACGGTGCTCAAAGCGGCGCAGGCATTCGCCGTTGACAGCGAAGATCGTCTTGCGCAGGGCTTCGAGTGTCTTGAAACGCTCGCGCGGCGCCATGCGAAAGGCGTTGAGCGACTGGATCTGGCGAGTTAGTTCGGCCTGCATGAGCGGGGCGTTGGCCTGCGGTTGCCCGGCCAGCCAGCGCTCGGCGCCGGCGGCGTCGGCAAACGCCGCCTTATTGTCCGCTTGCGTCATCGGCAAGGAAAACCAGGTCATCGATCTTTGCCTCCGTGGATACGCGGCCGGCCGCCACTCGGCGCCGGCTTGCTACTCTTTCCTCAGGCGAGTCTGGCGAAGGCCGCGACCACTTCCGGCGGCGCCTGGACAAGCTCGATCAGGACGCCTTCGCCGGCGATCGGGAACTCGTCGTTGGCCTTAGGATGGAGAAAGGTGATGTCGAAACCGGCGGCGCCCTTGCGGATGCCGCCTGGGGCAAAACGAACGCCCTTGCCCGTCAGCCATTCGACGGCTTTCGGCAGGTCGTCGATCCACAGCCCGATGTGGTTGAGCGGCGTGGCGTGAACGGCCGGCTTCTTCTCCGGATCGACGGGCTGCATCAGATCGACTTCGACCTTGAACGGACCGCGGCCCATCGCCGTGATGTCCTCATCGACATTCTCGCGTTCGCTGACGAAGTTGCCGGTAATTTCGAGGCCGAGCATGTCGACCCACAACTGGCGCAGTTTCATCTTATCTGAGCCGCCGATGGCGATCTGCTGTACACCGAGGACTTTGAAAGGACGCAGGCTCATCGAAATTTTCCTAGTATCAAAAACGCATAATTATAAAGAATTCTCCTGCCGCCAACCGCCCGTGCCGAATGTCTTGCCGTCCGCTCAATCGCGCGCCGCGCGGCGGATCGCGGTGGTCGTGGCGATCTCACCGCCACTCGAGAAAGCTTCGACGTTGCTCTCGATCGACGCGGGGTCATACAAATAATTGACCATCAGCCCGTACGATTGTTGCAGCCCTCGCGGCGAGGTATCCGCCAGGTGGTTGATGTGCTCAATGCGGGCGCCGTTGCCAAGATGGAAGCGGGCGACCGGGTCATAGGGACGCTCGCTCGTCTTGGCGGTCAACAGATAGCGCGCCGCCAGGCGGTTGAGCCCCGGGTGCAGGGCACGGGCCAGACGGCCATTGCCCTGCCAAGCGTCGTTGGCAAGCAGCTGGCGCAGATCGGCGGCCTGCGCGACGACGCCTTCGCTCGGCCCGCAGTAACGTGCGATGCGTTGCAGATCATCATGATGAAAGGCGTGCTCCCAGTCCTCCGGGTGCTTCTCCGCCCAGCGGCGCAGCAAAGGCAGCGGGGACAGCGTGGCAAAGACGGTCAGGCGCGGATAGTCGCGCTGCAGGTCGTCGATCACGCGCTTGAGTAGGAAGTTGCCGAAGGAAACGCCGCGCAGGCCGGCCTGCGTGTTCGAGATCGAATAGAAGATGGCGGTATTGGCGCGCCGGGCGTCGAATACCGGCGCATGTTCGTCGAGCAAGGCCTGGACGTTGTCGGCGAGATGATCGACTAGCGCGACCTCGACGAAGATCAAGGGCTCCATGGGCATGCGCGGATGAAAGAAAGCGTAGCAGCGACGATCCGAATCGAGGCGGTTCTTCAGATCGCTCCACGAGCGAATTTCATGCACCGCCTCGTACTTGATCAGTTTCTCAAGCAAGGCCGCCGGCGAGTTCCAGGTGATCCGCTGCAACTCCAGGAAGCCGACATCGAACCAGGCGGTGAGGCGCGACTCGAGTTCGCGATCGAGTGAGTGCAGCCCAGCGTCGGCGTCGACATAGCGCAGCAGGTCGGCGCGCAGGTCGACGAGAAATTTCACTCCCTGCGGCAGCGCGTTGAACTGGGTCAGGATGCGCAGACGCGCGGAGCGCATGGCGCCGCGCAGGGTCGACTCGGCGTCCCACTGCCCCTCCGTGCCGATCGCTGCCTGGTAGGCGGCGTGTGCCTTCGCCACGGCCTGCGGCTCGGGACCGAATTCGGTGGCGATGATGCGCAAAAAGGCGGCGCGCCCCTCATTGGCGAGGCCCAGATAGGTGTCGGCGAGGCGAGCGGCGCGGCGCCGAGCCGACACGGCGCCGCCAAGTCCGGCGGCGCAATCCTTGAGCTGCTCGCGAATCCGGCCCACTTGCTTTTCCGTGAGGCCATCCGTCGCAGCACTGACACTGAGTAGTTTGCGAACCCGGTGCAAACTCCGGGCGACGATCCCTTCGGGCATGTTGCACTCCCTAATCAAGAGTTCTAGCGGATCTTCGGCCTAGCCGCGTTGCCGGTGCGACCAGACGACGAAGGCGATACCGGCCAGGATCATCGGCAGCGACAACCACTGGCCCATGCTAACGGTATTCGACAGGCCAAAGATACCATCATCCGGCGTGCGGAAATACTCGGCCAGGAAGCGGAAGCTGCCATAGCCGATCAGGAAGACGCCGGATACCGCACCGCGCGGCCGGCGGCGGCTTGCATACAGCCAGAGGATGACGAACAGCGCCAGGCCCTCCAGCCCCGCCTGGTAGAGCTGCGAAGGGTGGCGCGGCAGGTTGTCGACTTGCGGAAAAATCATCGCCCACGGCAAGGCGGGGTCAGCGATACGCCCCCACAGTTCGCCGTTGATGAAGTTGCCGATGCGCCCAGCGGCGAGACCCAACGGCACCAGTGGCGCAATAAAGTCGGTGATGTCAAGCCACGTGCGTTCGGTCTTGCGCGCGTACAGCCACATGGCGACGAGCACGCCGAGAAAGCCGCCGTGAAAAGACATGCCGCCTTTCCACACGGCAAGAATATCGAGCGGGTGACTCAGGTAATAGCCTGGTTCGTAGAAAACCACCTGCCCCAAACGACCGCCAATGACCACACCCAACGCGCCGTAAAACAACAGGTCGTCGAGCTGCGGCACCGTCCAGCCGGCTTTAGCCAGCTGCGGATGAGTCAGGATGCGCCGTCGCCCCAGCCACCAGAACTGGATGAAGGCAGCGAGGTACATCAGCCCGTACCAACGGATGGACAAGGGTCCCAGCGAGAGGGCGATTGGGTCGAACTGCGGATGGATCAACACGGGATGAACACCTGCAAGGGTTTCGGATAGAATCGGCAGTATATCGCGCCGCCATCTGGCGCTATTTGTTTTGGAGATCCGCCATGCCCAATTACCGTTCCCGCACTTCAACCCACGGCCGCAACATGGCCGGCGCCCGCGCCTTGTGGCGTGCTACTGGCATGAAAGACGGCGATTTCGGCAAGCCGATCATTGCGGTGGTCAATTCCTTCACGCAGTTCGTGCCTGGCCACGTGCACCTGAAAGACATGGGGCAACTGGTGGCGCGCGAGATCGAAAAGGCCGGCGGCATCGCGAAGGAATTCAACACCATCGCCGTTGACGACGGCATCGCCATGGGCCACGACGGCATGCTTTATTCGCTGCCCTCGCGCGACCTGATCGCCGATTCGGTCGAATACATGGTCAATGCTCACTGCGCCGACGCCATGGTGTGCATCTCCAACTGCGACAAGATCACGCCGGGCATGCTGATGGCGGCGCTGCGCGTGAATATCCCGACCATTTTCGTTTCCGGCGGGCCGATGGAAGCCGGCAAGGTGAAAATGCAGGACGGCAAGATCATCCACCTCGACCTTGTCGATGCCATGGTCAAGGCGGCCGACGACAGCGTGTCCGAGGCTGACCTCGACGAAATCGAACGCTCCGCCTGCCCGACTTGCGGCTCCTGTTCCGGCATGTTCACCGCCAACTCAATGAACTGCCTGACCGAGGCGCTCGGCTTCTCACTACCTGGCAACGGCACCCTGCTCGCCACCCACGCCGACCGCAAGGAACTCTTCCTGCAGGCCGGTCGGCAAGTGGTCGAAATCTGCCGCCGCTACTACGAAGAGGATGACGTCTCGGTGCTGCCACGCGCCATCGGCTCGTTCGAGGCGTTCGAGAACGCCATGACGCTCGACGTCGCGATGGGCGGTTCGACCAACACCGTGCTGCACATTCTCGCCGCCGCACAGGAGGCCGGCGTCAATTTCACGATGGCCGACATCGACCGCATCTCGCGCAAGGTGCCCTGCCTGTGCAAGGTGGCGCCGATGACCGACAAGTACCATATCGAGGACGTGCATCGCGCCGGTGGCATCATCGGTATTCTCGGCGAGCTTTCCCGCGCCGGCCTGCTACACCGCGACGTGCCGACCGTGCATGCCAAGACGCTCGGCGAGGCCATTACCCTGTGGGACGTGACGCATGCCCACGATCTCAAAATCTCCGAGTTCTACAAGGCCGCACCGGGCGGCGTGCCAACGCAGACGGCCTTCTCGCAGAAACGCCGCTATCCCGAGCTCGACCTCGACCGCACGCACGGCTGCATTCGCGACAAAGCCAACGCCTATACCCAGGAGGGCGGCCTAGCCATCCTCTACGGCAACATCGCGGTGGACGGCTGTATCGTCAAGACCGCTGGCGTCGACGAGAGCATCTGGAAATTTTCCGGTAAGGCGCGCGTCTTCGAAAGCCAGGACGGCGCCGTGCAAGCCATCCTCGGTGACACGATCAAAGCCGGCGACGTCGTCGTCATCCGCTACGAAGGGCCAAAAGGGGGCCCTGGCATGCAGGAGATGCTCTACCCGACCTCCTACCTCAAGTCCAAGGGGCTCGGCAAAGCCTGCGCCCTGCTCACCGACGGTCGGTTCTCCGGCGGCACCTCCGGTCTGTCGATCGGCCACGCTTCACCGGAAGCAGCCGAGGGCGGCGCGATCGGCCTGATCGAAGAAGGCGACACCATCGAAATCGATATCCCGCAACGACGCATCCATCTGGCCATTTCCGCGGCCAAACTACAACAGCGCCGCGTGGCGATGGACGCCAAAGGCGAACAAGGCTGGCATCCGGGCGAACGCCAGCGCGTGGTGTCGAAGGCGCTGCAGGCCTATGCGCTGATGGCCACGTCGGCCGCCACCGGCGCCGTGCGCGACATCTCCCAACTGAAGCGGCGCTAAGCCAGTGTCGCTACCCCTCTGGCTTGGTTTTCTGGCGACGGTGCTGGCCATCGCCGTTTCGCCCGGGCCGGGGGCAGCAACCAGCATGAGCGCCGGTCTGCGCTACGGCTACTGGACGGCGCTGCGCGCCATCCTCGGCCTGCAGGCCGCGCTGGTCATCCAATTGCTCATCGTCGCCGGCGGCCTCGGCGCCCTGCTCGCTACTTCCGCGACGGCCTTCGAACTGGTCAAGTTCGCTGGCGCGGCCTATCTGATCTGGCTCGGCATCCAGAAGTGGCGTTCAGGGCTCCAGGAAATTGATGCGTCAGCAGTGCCCGTGGCACCGCGCGGCCTTTTCCTGCAAGGCTTGCTCGTCAACCTGAGCAATCCGAAAGCGATCATCTTCGCCGCCGCCCTGGTTCCACAATTCGTTGATTCAACGCGTCCGCAGTGGCCGCAGTTCCTGATCATCGGCCTGACCATGTGCACGGTCGACACGCTGGTCATGTCCACCTACGCCTTGCTGGTTTCGCGCTTGCGTCGCTGGCTTAATGACCCCAAAGCATTGCGTGCGCAGAACCACGTCTTCGGCGGGATTTTCGTTGCGGCTGGCGTGCTGCTCGCCACCGCCGCCCAGCACTGATGCCGCCTTTGGCGCGGCAAGGTCAACGCCGGCGAGGGGGCGCGCGTTAAGCGTTTACTACCGCTTTCCAAACAGGCGGGACTGCTTGCGATGCTTTCCAAGCCGGGGAAAGTGAAATAATATCGGCACGTTGCAAACCTCAACCCCCTATACGGAGCAAAGAATGAAAGCAATCTGCGTTTCCCTGCTGGCTGTCGCCGGCCTCCTGTCCGCCGGCGCCGTCCAGGCGGCCCCGTCTGGCGAAGATCTGGCCAAGGCCAAGAACTGCCTGACCTGCCACTCGGTGGACAAGAAAATCGTCGGCCCGGCCTATAAGGACGTTGCCAAGAAATACACTGCCAAGGACGAAGCCAAGCTGGTCGACAAGGTCATGAAGGGCGGCAAGGGCTCCTGGGGTGAAGTCCCGATGCCGCCGAACACGACGGTCAGCAAGGAAGAGGCCACGACACTGGTCAAGTGGGTTCTCAGCCAGAAGTAAGCGCTGATCCACCAAGAAAAAACCGGCCACGTGCCGGTTTTTTCTTGGACGGCATTCGCGTCTTGTGCGTTGACAAGGGGCAGACAGCTCCGCAAAATCAGGCCGCCAGTCCGTCGCTCGTTCCCGCAAACCGTATTTGGAGGTAAGACCATGGAGTTTTCGCGCGTTTCCGGCATGACCTTGGCTGTCACCGTCGCCTTGGCCGTGATCGGCTGCAGCCAGAAGGAAGAGCCGAAGCCGCAGGCCGCCGCACCGGCGCCGGCCGCCCAGCCCGAAGTGACCGTCAAACTCGGCCACGTGGCGCCGCTGACCGGTCCGCAGTCACACCTTGGCAAGGACAACGAGAACGCCGCCCGGATGGCGGTCGACGAACTGAATAGCCAGAACCTCGAAATCGGCGGCGCCAAGGTCAAATTCGAGCTGCTCGCCGAGGATGACCAGGCCGATCCGAAGCAGGGCACCATCGTCGCCCAAAAGCTGGTCGACGCCAAGGTTAACGGGGTCGTCGGCCACCTTAACTCGGGCACCACGATCCCCGCCTCAAAAATCTATTTCGACGCGGGTATCCCGCAGATTTCGGGCTCAGCAACCAATCCGAAATACACCCAGCAAGGCTTCACGACGGCTTTTCGCGTGATGTCCAATGACATTCAGCAAGGCACGGTGCTCGGCAACTACGCCGTCCAACAGCTCGCCGGCAAAACGGTCGCGATCATCGACGACCGTTCGGCGTATGGCCAAGGCCTGGCCGACGAATTCGAAAAGGCCGTGATCGCCGCCGGCGGGAAGATCGCGGGACGGGAATTCACCAACGACAAGGCCACCGATTTCTCTGCCATCCTGACCAAAATCAAGGCGAAAAAACCGGACGTTGTCTTCTACGGCGGGATGGACGCCCAGGGCGGCCCGATGGTCAAGCAGATGAAAGCGCTCGGTCTGAAGAAAACGAAGTTCCTGACCGGTGATGGCGGCTGCACGCCCGAACTCATCAAGCTCGCCGGGGAGGCGGCTGAAGGCCAGTATTGCTCGTTGCCTGGTGTGCCGCTCGATCAGATGCCCGGCGGCAAGGCCTTTGGCGACAAATTCACCGCCAAGTACGGCCAGATTCAGCTCTATGCCCCCTACGTTTATGATGCTGTGATGGTCATGGCGGACGCCATGAAGCGGGCCAACTCGGTCGACTCCGCCAAATTCCTGCCGGAAATCGGCAAGACGAATTATCAGGGCGTTTCCTCCAAGATCAGCTTCGACGAGAAGGGCGATCTAAAGAACGGTGCCATTTCGCTCTATCAGGTCAAGGCCGGCAAATGGGAGTATCTCGAAACGATGGGCGGAGCGCCGGTCGAGGCGAACGGCACGCCCATCGGCGCGGCGAAGGATGCCGTGCAGGAAGCGGCCAAGGCCACCGCTGAAGCGGCGAAAGCCACGGGGAGCGCGGCCAAGGACGTCGCCAAGGAAGGGGTCAAGGCCGGCGCCGAGGCCGTCAAGGGCGCGGCCGATGCAACCAAGGCAGCGGTCGAGAAGAAATAGGACGATGCGCACCTGTTAATATTCAACGGCACCTTCGGGTGCCGTTTCCATGTACGCTGACGCCGCTTTCTTTTCTCTGGCCCTCATGGACATTTTCATCCAGCAAATCATCAACGGCTTGGTCCTTGGCAGCATCTACGCGCTCGTCGCGCTGGGCTACACGATGGTCTACGGCATCATGGGCCTGATCAACTTCGCGCACGGCGAGGTAGTCATGATCGGCGCGATGGTCGCGCTAGCGGTCATCAGAATGCTGCTCGACAGCGGACTGCCGGGCATTGTCATCGTGCTCATCGGGCTCGCCGCCGCCGTACTCGCCTGCATGGCGGTCGGCTTTACCATCGAACGGGTAGCCTATCGTCCGTTGCGGCACGCGCCCAGACTGGCGCCGCTGATAACCGCGATCGGCGTGTCGATTGTCCTGCAGAACCTCGCCATGCTCGTCTGGGGACGCAACTACCATGCCTTCCCGCCGATCCTGCCGAGTTCCGAGCATGAAGTTCTCGGGGCGACGATTACCAGCATCCAGATCGCTATCATCCTCATCGCGGCCCTGATGATGCTCGGCCTGATGCTGCTCATCCACCGTACCCGCCTCGGCCGCGCCATGCGCGCGACGGCAGAAAATCCGTCGATCGCGCAGTTGATGGGGGTGGATATCAACCGGATCATTTCACTAACCTTCATCATCGGTTCGGCGCTGGCCGCCGTGGCCGGCCTGATGGTCAGCGCCAACTATTCGATCGCGCACTACTACATGGGCTTCACGCTCGGCCTGAAGGCCTTCACGGCAGCCGTCCTCGGCGGCATCGGCAACATCGCCGGCGCGATGCTCGGCGGCATCCTGCTGGGCCTGATCGAATCGCTCGGGGCGGGCTATATCGGCGACCTGACCGGCGGCTACTTCGGCAGCAATTATCAGGACGTCTTCGCTTTCTTCGTGCTGATCGGCGTACTGGTCTTCCGGCCCTCGGGGCTGATCGGCGAAAAAGTATCGGAGCGCGCATGAGCCTCATCGAAAATCTTCGCCACAGCCGCCGCGCGGCGATCGTCGCGACGTTACTGCTTGGCGTCCTGCTCGCCGTCCTGCCCTTCCTGGTCGGCAGCGGGCTGGGCAATTCCTGGCTGCGTATCCTCGACTTTGCGCTGATCTACATCATGCTGGCGCTTGGGCTAAACATCGTCGTCGGCTTCGCCGGTCTGCTCGACCTCGGCTACATCGCTTTCTACGCGGTCGGCGCCTATCTCTATGCGCTGCTGGCCAGCCCGCATTTCGGACTGCATTTGCCGGTGTGGCTGATCATCCCCGCCGGCGCCGCGCTCTCTGGCCTGTTCGGCGTCCTGCTCGGCGCCCCCACGCTGCGTCTGCGCGGCGACTATCTAGCCATCGTAACGCTCGGCTTCGGCGAAATCGTGCGCATCTTCCTGAACAACCTGAACGCGCCGGTCAATATCACCAATGGACCGCAGGGTATTTCCGGCATCGACCCGCTGCGTCTTGGCGCCGTTTCCCTGGCCAAGCCGATTGACCTGCTCGGCCTGACGATTCCCTCGCTGCACGCCTACTACTACCTCTTCCTGGGACTGGCGCTGCTCATCGTCTTCATTACCATCCGGCTGGAAAACTCGCGCATCGGGCGCGCCTGGGTGGCCATTCGCGAGGACGAGATCGCCGCCAAGGCCTGCGGCATCAACACGCGCAACATCAAGCTGCTGGCCTTCGCCATGGGCGCCAGCTTCGGTGGCGTGGCCGGCGGCCTGTTCGCCGGCTTCCAGGCCTTCGTCAGTCCGGAGTCGTTCAGCCTGATGGAATCGGTGATGGTACTGTGCATGGTTGTCCTCGGCGGCATGGGCAATATCCCCGGCGTCATCCTCGGCGGCGTGCTGCTCACCATCCTGCCCGAAGTCTTCCGGCACAGCGCCGGCCCGGTGCAGCAGGCACTCTTCGGCAGGGTGCTGCTCGACCCCGAAGCACTGCGTATGCTGCTCTTCGGCCTGGCGCTGATCGTCGTCATGCTCTATCGCCCGGCCGGCATCTGGCCGTCGACGACGCGCCGCCGAGAGTTCAAGGGGGACGCCAGTGCGCGAGCGACTGCTTGAAGCGAAGGGCGTGGCCAAGCATTTCGGCGGCGTCAAGGCGCTGTGCGACGTTTCGCTGTCCATCCAGCAAGGCGAAATTTACGGCCTGATCGGTCCGAATGGCGCTGGCAAGACCACCTTCTTCAACGTCCTGACCGGCCTTTATCACCCCGATGGCGGCGAGCTGATCTTCGCCGGCGAAAGACTCGAAGCCAGCGCGCCGCACAAAGTGGCACAACGCGGCATCGCGCGTACTTTCCAGAACATCCGCCTGTTCGCCAACATGAGCGCCATGGAAAACGTGATGGTCGGCCGGCATGTGCGCACCCATGCCGGGGTGATCGGCGCCGTGCTGCATAACCGCGCGACGTGCGCCGAGGAAGCGGCGATCCGTGCCCGTGCAGAAGCATTGCTGCACTACGTCGGCGTCGCCGACCGTGCCAACGAACTGGCAAAGAACCTCTCCTACGGCGATCAACGCCGGCTCGAGATCGCCCGCGCGCTGGCTACCGATCCGAAGCTGCTGGCGCTTGACGAGCCGGCCGCCGGCATGAACGGCACCGAGACCGCCCAGCTGCGCGTGCTGATTGAGGGCATCCGCAAGGACGGCGTCACCGTGTTGCTGATCGAGCATGACGTCAAGCTAGTCATGGGCTTGTGCGACCGCGTGGCGGTGCTCGACTACGGCGCAAAAATCTGTGAGGACGTGCCTGGCGTGGTGCAGAAAGATCCGCGCGTCATCGAAGCGTATCTGGGAGGCGCAGTTGCTTAAGGTCAGCGGACTTCGCGTGAGCTATGGCGGTATCGCCGCCGTGCGTGGCATCACCTTTCACGTCGGTGTCGGTGAGATGGTCGCCCTGATCGGTGCCAACGGCGCTGGCAAGACGAGCACCCTGAAGGCACTGGCGCGGCAGCTCGATGCCAGCGGCGGCAGCGTACGCTATGGCGAGCGGGACATCGTCGCCTTGCCGCCGCACCAGCTGGTCGCCCAGGGGATCGCGCTGGTGCCGGAAGGGCGCGGCGTCTTTCCGCGCATGTCGATCGTCGAGAACCTGCAGATGGGCGCCTACTGTCGCGACGACCGGGGGGCGATCGATGCGGACATCGAGCATGTTTTCTCGCACTTTCCCCGCCTCCGGGAGCGCGCGCGGCAACTGGCCGGCACCCTGTCTGGCGGCGAGCAGCAGATGCTCGCCATCGGCCGCGCGCTGATGAGCCGTCCGAAGCTGCTGCTGCTCGACGAACCGTCGATGGGCCTGGCGCCGATCATGGTACAGAAGATTTTTGAGGTGATCCGCGCGGTGGCTAGCGAAGGCATGACGGTCTTGCTCGTCGAACAAAACGCCAAGCTGGCCCTGACCGTGAGTCAGCGCGGGTACGTTATGGAAAGCGGCGCGATCACGCTGACCGGCGAGGCGGCGGCACTGCTCGCTAACCCGAAGGTGCGCGCCGCCTATCTCGGCGAATAAGTCCGCTCCGTTTGTCCTAGAACTCCATCGTATCGGCAAAGGCCAGCGCCTGAATCTGGGCACGGTTGAACTGGTCGGCCGACAGGCCCAGCATGCCCGCTTTTTCCGCAATCGCCTCCCCGTCGTTTTCTTCGCAGGCACGTGCCAGATCGAGAAAAGGAGCATAGAGCCCGCCGTTGCCCAGCAAGGCGTCGCAAATCGGCTCCGGCAGGTGCATCGCATCGAGGGCGTGTTCCATATCCACACCGAGCAGCGTATCGAGCAGCGAGAAGGCACCGGTGATGAACAGGTTGTCCAGGTCGTGCTTGTCCACCAAATCTTGCGCCAGCAGCTCCATCAGTCGCGCCCGGGTCAGCGCCGTATGCATCAGCGCCGGTGCCATGGGATCCTTGCTGGCGTGGGCGAGCAGCAGCGACAGCCATTTGTTGAGTTTGTCGTAGCCAAGGATGCTGACCGCGTGCCGGAAGGATTGGATCTCGCAGGAAAGACCGAAACCCGCCGAGTTGATGTAGCGCAGTAGTTTGTAGGAGAGCGCCACGTCCTGCTTAAGCGCCGTTTCGATCTCTTTGACGTCGGCGTTGCGGCGCACCAGGTTGATCACGCGGACGATCTGCGCCTGTCCGGGGTTAAGGGCTTTGGCCGGTGCACCGGTCGGATGTTTGAAGAACCAGCTGGCCGCGGCCGTCATGCCCGCGTCCAGACAGGCCTGAAACGCTGATGCGGTCTGGACATTGAAGGCGAGCGCAATGCCGTAAGGCTGCGTCTTGGTCGCCAAAACCCGTAGCTGGGCCGGAGTGTAACTTTGCGCGTCAAAACCGATGAAACGGAACGGCACGCCGGCGCCCACCGCTTGTGCCGCATGCGCGTCGAAATCGAGGCAGAGCGCGGGCTGCCTGGCTCGCAGGGCGGCAACGAAGGCGCTCGCCCCTTCGCTAAGCAAAGACGCCGAATGCAGTTCAAGGGTGGCGTTTAGGGGAATCTCCCAATCCAGCAAACCGACATCGCCAGCTTGTTCGCTGCAGCCGACAAAAACGGATTTTTCGCCCTGCGGCCAGCAGTCGGTAAGTCCGCCGAGCGTTCGTGCGGCGTCCTGCATGCTGTTTTGGCCGTCCAAATGCAGGGTCAGGCGAGTGGCGATGATCCGGCTCTGGCGATTGACCAGAGGCTGGCGGGAAATGAAGACTTCGGGCATGACGGTCAGTCTGGCAGGGTAAGCGGGTCAGTGGCGCCGTTCTTGGCGGGGTCGTTGGCAAACACGAAGGAATCGGCGAAGAACTCTTCTTCCGGAAGCTTGCATTGTGCGACAAAGTCGCGCTGTGCGGTGGCCACCATCGCCGGCGCACCGCAAACATACACCTGATGCCCGGACAAGTCAGGGAGATCCTGCATCGCCGCCTGATGGACCAAGCCGTTGCGGCCACGCCAGGCGTCGCTCGCCGAGGCGGCGGAGAGGACCGGCACGAAGCGGATGTGGGCGTACTCGGCAGCCCACTGTTGGCCCAGCTGCGACAGGTAGATGTCGGCGCGTCGGAGGCCACCCCAGTAGATGTCCATCGGCCGCCGGCATTTCTCGGCGATGGCGTGCTCGACGATGGCCTTGATTGGTGCAAAACCGGTGCCGCCGGCGACCAGCAGCATCGGCTTATCTGATTCCTCGCGCATGAAGAAGCTGCCGTGCGGCCCATTCAGCCGGAGAATGTCGCGTTCCTTCATGGAAGTGAAGACTTGCTCGGAGAACTGCCCGTCCGGCACCCGACGGATGTGCAGTTGCAGGCTGGCATCGTCCTGAGGTGCGTTGGCTAGGGAAAAGGCGCGCCGTTTGCCGTCCTTGAGCAGAATGTCGATGTACTGGCCGGCGAGGAACTGCAAGCGTTCGCCGGCCGGCAGCTTGAGTTCGACGATCATCACGTCGGGCGCGGCCCGTGTCAGTTTCTGCACGCGCGCCGGCAGGGTCTTGACCGCGACGTCCTTCAGCGAACGGACTTCCTTGCATTCGATGGCAAGATCGCTTTGCGCCCGTGCGCAGCAGAAGAGTGCCAGGCCGGCGGCACGATCGGCCTCGCTCAGCGCCTGCGCCTGCGCCCTGCCGTGATCGACCCGGCCGCTCAGCACCTTGCCGCGACAAGCGCCACAGGCGCCGTCCCGACAGCCGTAAGGGAGTGTCAGGCCCTGCCGCAGCGCCGCTTCGAGAATCGTTTCGGTGGGCTCGGCCTGAAAGCTGTGCCGACCTGGCTGGACGCTGACCTGAAAACTCATTGACCCTCCCCTGGATCGCGATTCCGGTAAAATCGCGCGGTGCAAAAAATATTGATTGTCGGTTGCGGCGACGTGGCGCGCCGCACCCTGCCCCGCTTGCTCGGTCGTTACCGCGTTTTCGCGCTGCTGCGCGACCCGGCGCAGTGCACCTGGTGGCGCAACGCCGGTGCTACCCCACTACTGGCCGACCTCGACCGGGCCGGCAGCCTGACACGCATCGCCGGGCTGGCCGACTTCGTGCTGCATTTCGCGCCGCCGGCCAACGAGCCGAACAGCGCTCCGGTCGATGCCCGGACCGGCCGACTGCTGGCCGCGCTCAGTAGGGGAAAAAGTTTACCACAGCGACTCGTCTATATAAGTACCAGTGGCGTCTACGGCGATTGCGCCGGCGCCCGCATCGACGAGACGCGCGCACTGCGGCCCGGTACGGCGCGTGCCGGGCGTCGGGTCGATGCTGAACGCCGCTTGCGCCGTTTCGGGCGACATCGCGGCGTCGTGGTCAGCATCCTGCGCGCACCGGGCATCTACGCCGCCGACCGTCTGCCGATCGAGCGCTTGCGCCAGGGCACCGCGGCCCTGTGCGCGGCGGACGACGTGTTCACCAACCACATCCATGCCGATGACCTGGCCATGCTGGCGTGTGCGGCGCTGCGGTACGGACGGCCAAACCGCGCCTACAACGCGACGGACGACTCGGCGATAAAAATGGGCGACTACTTCGACCTGGTCGCCGATCGCTTCGATCTGCCACGTGCGCCACGGCTCTCTCGCGCCGCCGCCAGTCTGGCGCTGTCACCGTTGCAGTTGTCGTTCCTGAGCGAGTCGCGCCGCCTCGCCAACCAGCGGATCAAGAAGGAACTGCGCGCGACGTTGCGCTATCCCCGCGTCGAGGATGGCATCGAAGCGGCCTGGACCGAAAGGAAACAAGCATGCTCATAGTCAAAGCCCTGCATCTCTGGATGGTGGTCAGCTGGTTCGCCGGCCTATTCTATCTGCCGCGCATTTTTGTCAACCTGGCGATGGTCGAGCCGGGCAGCGTCGCCGAACGCGACCGGCTACTGCTGATGGCGGGCAAGCTGTATCGCTTCATGACCCCGCTCGGCGTTCTGGCCGTCGCGCTCGGCCTCTGGCTGTGGCTCGGTTTCGGTTTCTCGGGCGGCTGGCTGCACGCGAAGACGACACTGGTGCTGGGCCTGATCGTTTATCACTTTTATTGTGGGCGGCTCTTGCGCAACTTTCAGTCTGGCCACAACACGCGCAGCCATCTCTGGTTTCGCTGGTTCAACGAACTGCCCGTGCTGGTCTTGCTCGCGGTGATTCTTCTTGTCGTTCTCAAGCCCTTCTGAACCCCCATCCCTGACTGGAATCGCCGTGGAAAAATTTTTCGCAAGCTGCCCGCGTGGCCTTGAACCCTTGTTGGTCGAAGACCTCGGTGCCGTCGGCGTCGAGCATCTGAAACAGGTGCACGGCGGCGTGCATTTTGCCGCCGAATGGCCGGCTTGTTACGCCATCAACCTGCAGTCGCGCATCGCCACGCGCGTCCTGTGGCGCGTCGCGCACGGCCGCTACGCGAAGGAAGACGACATCTATCACCTGGCGCTGCAAACGCCGTGGACGCAGTGGTTTGAAGCGACGCAGACGATCCGGGTCGATATCACCGCCGTCAAGAGCCCGTTGAAGAGCCTCGAATTCATGACCCTGCGCATCAAGGATGCCGTCTGCGACCACTTCCGGGCTGCGGTGGATACCCGGCCAAGCGTCGACACCCGCGAGCCGGACGTGCGCATCCAGGGCTTTCTCACCGCCGACGAGTGCACGCTCTACGTGGACACCTCGGGGGCGCCGCTCTACCAGCGCGGCCTGCGCCAGAAAACGGTGGAAGCCCCCCTGAAGGAGAACCTCGCCGCCGGCATCCTGCGCCTGTCCGGCTGGCAGCCCGGCACGCCGCTGATCGACCCGATGTGCGGCAGCGGCACCTTTCTGCTCGAAGCGGCGCAGATGGCGCTAAATATCGCGCCGGGCGCCGGACGCGACTTTGGCTTCCAGCGCCTGAGGAATTTCGATCTGCCCGTCTGGAAAGCGTTGCTCGATGCCGCAATGGACGCCGAGAAGCCGGCCGCTTTCGCGCACATCTACGGCAGCGACCTGTCGCCGGTCGCCGTGCGCGCCGCGCTGGCCAACCTCGACCGCGCCGGTCTGCTACCCGCCGTACAACTGTCGTCGGGCGACCTGCTCGAGATCGACGCGCCGGCCGAGAGCGGCATCATGGTCGCTAACCCGCCCTACGGTGAACGCCTGTCGGAACTCGACGAACTGGCCGACTTCTACCCGCAACTGGGCAGTGCCCTCAAACGCAAGTTCGCCGGATGGAACTGCTACCTGTTCAGCGCCGACACCCGCCTGCCAAAAATGATGCGCCTGACACCGAGCAAGAAAACGCCGCTCTTCAACGGAGCACTCGAATGCCGGCTCTACGAGTTCAAGATGGTCGCCGGCTCAAACCGCCCCAAGTCCGGAGAACCGGCCGGCCTAGGCTGACGCCTCAGACTCGAGCCGCCTCAGACGATGTCGAGGTGGCCGATGCCAGCGTTGAGGTCGCGATCCTTTGACTCCCTGCCGTGCAACTTGATCTGCAAGCGCAAGTCGTTGATCGAGTCGGCGTTGCGCAGCGCGTCCTCGTAGGTGACGCGGCCGCCCTCATAGTGATCGAACAGCGCCTGGTCGAAGGTCTGCATGCCAAGCTCGCGCGACTTCTTCATGATCTCCTTGATCTCCTGCACTTCGCCCTTGAAGATGAGATCGGAAATGAGCGGCGAGTTGAGCATGATCTCGATCGCCGCGACGCGCCCCTTGCCGTCCTTCTTTGGCAGCAGGCGTTGCGAAACGAGCGCCCGCAGGTTCAGCGAGAGGTCCATCAACAGTTGCTGCCGGCGCTCTTCGGGGAAGAAGTTGATAATCCGGTCGATGGCCTGGTTGGCACTATTGGCGTGCAGGGTAGCCAGACAGAGGTGGCCGGTTTCGGAAAAGGCGACAGCGTAGTCCATGGTCTCGCGGTCGCGGATTTCGCCCATCAGGATGACGTCGGGCGCCTGGCGCAGGGTATTCTTCAACGCCGCCTCCCAGGAATCCGTATCGACGCCGACTTCGCGCTGCGTGATGATGCAGTTCTTGTGTTCGTGAATATACTCGACCGGATCTTCAATCGTGACGATGTGGCCATAGCTGTTCCGGTTGCGATGGTCGACCAGCGCCGCGAGCGAGGTGGTCTTCCCGGTGCCGGTGCCGCCGACAAAGATGACCAGACCACGCTTGGTCATCGCGATGTCTTTCAGCACGGTGGGCAAGCCCAGTTCGTCAAGCGTCGGAATGCTCATATTGATCGTGCGGCAGACAACGCCGATGCGCCCCTGCTGGACGAAGGCATTGACCCGGAAGCGCCCAATACCGGTCGGCGAAATGGCGAAGTTGCACTCCTTGGTCGCTTCGAACTCGGCGGCCTGGCGGTCGTTCATGATCGAACGCGCCAATTCGGCGGTATGCTGCGGCGCGAGGGTCTGGTTGGAGACCGGCATCACCTTCCCATCGATCTTGATGGCCGGCGGAAAGTTCGCCGTAATGAACAGGTCGGACCCGTTTTTCTGCGTCATCAGACGCAACAGGTCGTGCATGAATTTCAGTGCCTGATCGCGTTCCATTTCTTTTCCTCTGTACGCAGCGGGGCCTAAGCGCCCGGGAAGGCATCCTTATTGGCCGCCTTGGCACGCGCCTCGGCAGCGGAGATGACGTTGCGGCGCACAAGTTCGACCAGGTTCTGGTCGAGCGTCTGCATGCCCAGCGCTTGACCGGTCTGGATTGACGAATACATCTGCGCGACCTTGTTCTCGCGGATCAGGTTGCGGATCGCCGGGGTGCCGAGCATGATTTCGTGCGCAGCGGTACGGCCCAAACCGTCCTTGGTCTTTAGGAGCGTTTGCGAAATCACTGCGCGCAGCGACTCGGAGAGCATCGAGCGAACCATTTCTTTCTCGGCCGCCGGAAAGACATCGATGATCCGGTCGATGGTCTTCGGTGCGCTTGAGGTGTGCAACGTGCCGAACACCAGGTGGCCGGTCTCGGCACCGGACAACGCCAGGCGGATGGTTTCCAGGTCGCGCATTTCGCCGACTAGAATCACGTCCGGGTCCTCGCGCAGCGCCGAACGCAGCGCGTTGGCGAAGGACAGCGTGTGCGGGCCGACTTCACGCTGGTTGATCAGGCATTTCTTCGATTCATGCACGAATTCGATCGGATCCTCGACAGTGAGGATATGGCCGTGCTCGTTTTCGTTCACGTGGTTGACCATCGCCGCCAGCGTCGTCGACTTGCCCGAACCGGTCGGGCCGGTGACCAGAACGATGCCGCGCGGGTACTCAGAGATATCCTTGAAGATCTTCGGACAGCCGAGTTCTTCGAGGCTCAGCACCTTCGACGGAATGGTTCGGAAGACGGCCGCCGCCCCCCGGTTCTGGACGAAGGCATTGACGCGAAAGCGCGCCAAATTCGGAATCTCGAAGGAGAAATCGCACTCCAGGGTTTCTTCGTAGTGCTTGCGCTGACCATCGTTCATGATGTCGTACACCATGGCGTGCACGTCCTTGTGCTCCATCGCCGGCAGGTTGATGCGACGCACGTCGCCGTGCACACGGATCATCGGCGGCAGGCCCGACGACAGGTGCAAGTCGGAGGCCTTGTTCTTGACGCTGAAGGCAAGGAGTTCGGTAATGTCCATCGGGGAGGGTCCTCGGGCGGTGAGCGGAGCGCGATGCTATACTTTGCAACACCTGCGCAACGCCCGATTATGACGACAATTTCCGCTAACCTGCAAGCCGTTCTCGCACGCATCGACACCGCCGCGCAGCACTATGGGCGCGATCCACACGATATTGCGCTACTGGCCGTCAGCAAAACCTGGCCGGCTGCCTGCGTCCGCGACGCGGCAGCGGCCGGACAGCGGGCCTTCGGCGAAAATTATGTGCAGGAAGGTATCGAGAAGGTCGCCGAGCTGCAATCGCTCGGTCTGGCGTGGCATTTCATCGGTCCGCTGCAGAGCAACAAGACGCGGCTGGTCGCCGAGCATTTCGACTGGGTCCATTCGATCGACCGGCTGAAGATCGCCGAGCGTCTCTCTGAACAGCGTCCTGCGCTGCTGACACCCTTGTCCGTTTGCCTGCAGGTCAATGTCAGCAACGAAGCGACGAAGAGTGGCGTCAGCCTTGACGAGGCGCCGCGACAAGCACAAGAAATTGCGCACCTGCCGCGTCTGCGGTTGCGCGGCTTGATGGCGGTGCCGGCGGCGACTGACGATTTCACAGCGCAGCGACTGCCTTTCCGGCGTCTGCGCGAACTTTATGAACAACTGCGGGCCGACGGTCTGCCCCTTGACACCCTGTCGATGGGCATGTCGCACGATCTCGAGGCGGCGGTCGCCGAGGGGACGACGCTGCTACGCGTTGGCAGCGCAATTTTTGGCGAGAGAAACCACAGATGAAGATCACATTCCTGGGCGGCGGCAATATGGCTAACGCCCTGATCGGCGGCCTGCTCAAGACCGGCTTTGCGGCGGCGGATATCGGCGTCATCGAAATCGGCGCCGAGGGCCGCGCCAGGCTGGAGAACGCTTATGGCGTGCGCTGTTATGCGGCACCGGACGCCAGCGCGCTCGACTGCGATGTGGTGTTGCTGGCAGTCAAGCCGCAGCAAATGCGAGCAGCCTGCACGCCGCTCGCGCCGCATCTTAAACAACAGCTGGTCATCTGCATTGCCGCGGGTCTGCGGTTGGCCGACCTCGCCCGCTGGCTCGGCGGCCATGGTAAGTTGGTGCGCTGCATGCCCAATACCCCGGCCCTGATCGGCGCGGGGGTGACCGGGCTTTATGCCGCGCCAGCGGTGTCGGCGGCCCAGAGGACCGATGCCGAGCGCATTCTGCAGGCCGTCGGTAGCACGCTGTGGATTGGCGACGAGGCGCAGATGGATGCGGTGACCGCCGTTTCCGGGAGTGGTCCAGCCTATGTCTTCCTCTTCATCGAAGCGCTGCAGCAGGCCGCCGCCGAACTCGGCTTCACGCCCGAGCAAGCGCGTCAGCTGTCGATCGACACGGCGCTCGGCGCAGCCAAACTCGCTGCCCAGTCGAACGAACCGGCCAGCGTGCTGCGCGAGCGGGTGACCTCGAAGGCTGGAACGACTGAGGCTGCACTGCGCACCATGGCGGAGCACGGGGTGAAGGACGGTATCGTTGCCGGCATCCTGGCGGCCGACGCACGCGGGCGCGAGCTGGGCGAACTACTGGGCAAGGATTGAGCATGCTGACCCAGGCCGGATTATTCCTGCTCGATGCGGTGCTCGGTTTTCTGACGTTTGCCCTGCTCCTGCGCTTCTATATGCAGGCTTTCCGCGTTTCCTTCGCCAATCAGGTTGGCGCTTTCGTCGTGCAGCTGACCAACTGGCTGGTCAAGCCGCTGCGCAGGGTTTTGCCGGGCGTCTTCGGCCTCGATCTGGCCAGCCTGCTGCCGGCTTACCTACTGCAGCTCCTGTTGCTCTTCGCGGTGTTTTCGCTACGCGGCGGCTTCGAAATACAGGCCCCCGGGCAAGTCCTGGCGATGCTCTTCTGGCAGGCCGCCCTGGCGACCCTGCGCATCAGCATTTATCTCTTGATCGGGGCGCTGATTCTGCAGGCCGTTCTGTCGTGGGTGAGCCCGTACTCGCCATTGAGCCGACCGGTCGCACAACTTACGCAGCCCTTCCTCAATCCCATCCGGCGCGTTGTGCCGCCGATTGCAGCGATCGATCTTTCACCGCTGATCGCCATCCTGCTCGCGCAGCTGATCCTGATCTTTCTCTGAACGTGGCGATGGACCCCAACTGGCTACGTGCGAGTGAGGGGCACATCACGCTGACCCTGCATATCCAGCCCGGCGCCAAGAAGACCGAAGTGGTCGGCCTGCACGGCGACGCGTTGAAGATACGTCTGGCCGCGCCGCCGGTCGACGGCAAGGCCAATGCGGCGTTGATCGGCTTTGTGGCGGAACGCTTGGGTCTGGCCAAGTCGGCGGTCAGTTTGAAAAGCGGCCAGACCTCGCGACGCAAGGTACTCGAAATCATCGCGGCGCCGGTGGACGCCGCGCAACGTCTGCTGCCCAATCCTTAAGGCCAGGGGATCGCCAGTCCTTGGGCGGACCAGCGAGAGCTCAAACCTCGAAGACTAGCCGACCACCCATGATCGTGGCGCGCACTCTGCCGGCCATCTCATAACCGAGGAACGGAGTGTTTTTGCCCTGGCTGCGTAGTGCTTTGGCGGTGACGCACCACGGTTCGGTCGGGTCGAAGATACACACGTCAGCCGGGCTGCCGACTGCCAGCGTGCCGGCATCGATGCCGAGGATGGCGGCCGGGTCGCAGGTGATTCTGGCCAGTGCGCTGAGCAGTGGCAGCTTGCTCTCTAACGCCCACTTCAGGGTCAGCGGCAGCAGCAGTTCCAGGCCAGTGGCACCGGGCAAGGCTTCGCCGAAGGGGAGTTGTTTTCCGTCGTCGTCGAGGGGCGTGTGATCCGAACACACGGCGGCCAGACCCTCTGCGGCTGCGGCGCGCAGCGCGTCACGATCGGCCGCCGAACGCAGGGGTGGATCGAAACGGGCACGGCTGTCGAAATAGCCAATGTCCATTTCCGAAAGATGAAGGTGGTGGATAGCCACATCGCAGGTCACCGGAACACCGGCGCGCCGTGCTTCGCGCACCAGTGCGACGCCGGCGGCCGAGGAGAGCCGTGCCAGATGCAGGCGGGCGCCGGTTTCACGCGCCAGCTGCAGCGCGGTGGTGATAGCCACCGTCTCGGCGCACACTGGGATCCCCGTTAAGCCTAGGCGCGACGCGACTTCGCCGTCGTGCGCGACACCGTCGCGCGCCAAATTGTGATCCTGCGGCTGCAGGCGAATGGCGTAGCCGAAAGTGGCGGCGTATTGCATGGCACGCAGCAGCACCTGCGTATCGGCAATCGGATGCTTGGCCTGCGAGAAGGCGAGGCACCCCGCCCGGGCGAGATTGCTCATTTCGGCCAGTTTCTCGCCGGCTAATTGGCGGGTCAGCGCGCCAATGGGATAAACGCGTGCCAGCCCCAGCGTTTCGCTGCGCCGCACGAGACGCTCGACGAGTCCCGGTTCGTCGAGGGGCGGGTTGGTATCGGGCGGGCAAGCCAGCGCGGTGACACCGCCCGCCACCGCGGCGGCAAGCTCCGACTCGATGCCGCCCAGGCGCGTCGACAGGTCGACCAGACCGGGACAGACGATCTGGCCGGCAGCATCGATCGTGCGTTGCGCGACAAAACCTTCCGGCGCGCTGCCGGCCCCGGCAATCCGGCCGTCGGCAAGGTACAGGTCCAGAGGCTGATCGACGCCATTTTTCGGATCGATCAGGCGACCGTTCTTGATGTGGATGTTTTGCACGTGCATCACTCTAATTCCCCGCCAGAATACTCATCACCGCCATGCGCACGGCGATACCAAAAGTGACCTGCGGCAGAATTACTGCCTGCGGTCCGTCAGCGACCGCCGAGTCGATTTCGACGCCGCGGTTCATCGGTCCCGGATGCATCACGATCGCGTCGGGCTTGGCCAGCACCAGGATTTCCGGCGTCAGGCCGTAGCAGTTGAAGTACTCGCCGGCCGAGGGCAGCAGGGCGCCGTTCATGCGTTCGTTCTGCAGGCGCAGCATAATCACCACGTCGCAGTCGCGCACGCCCTCGCGCAGGTCATGGAAGACGCGCACCCCCATCTTCTCGACGGCGGTGGGTAGCAGGGTTTGCGGACCGACGGCGCGCACCTCGCCGGCGCCGAGCGTGCTCAGCGCGTGGATGTCGGAGCGGGCGACGCGCGAGTGCAGAATGTCGCCGACAATGGCCACCGTCAGATTAGAAAAATCCTTCTTGTAGTGCCGGATCGTGTACATGTCGAGCAGGCCCTGCGTCGGATGCGCATGGCGCCCGTCGCCTGCATTGACCACATGCACGTCGTCACGTCCGACGCGGTGTAGATGCTCGGTGATCAGGTAGGGAGCACCGCTGGAGGCGTGACGGACGACGAACATGTCCGCGTGCATGGCGACCAGGTTGTCGACGGTGTCGAGCAACGTCTCGCCCTTGGTCGTTGAGGAGCGCGTCACATCGAGGTTGATGACGTCGGCCGAGAGGCGCTTGGCGGCAATCTCGAAGGTGGTGCGCGTCCGCGTCGAATTTTCGAAGAAGAGGTTGAAGACGCTCTTGCCGCGCAGCAGTGGCACTTTCTTCACATCGCGGTCGGAAACCTCGAGAAAGTTCGAGGCGGTGTCGAGGATGTGGGTCAGCACCTCGCGCGGCAGGCCGTCGATCGAGAGCAGGTGATTGAGTTCACCATTGGCGTTGAGCTGAGGGTTACGCATGCTGGGACAGCCTCCACTGCAGACGACCGGCGGCATCCGGTTCGAGAATCAGTTCTTCCTTGGCGTCGAGGTCGATCTGCCAGGTGCAGAACTGTGCGCAAATCGGCAACTCGCGCCCGCCCCGGTCGGCAAGAACGGCCAATTGGATGCTGGCCGGCCGGCCGTAGTCGAAAAGTTCGTTGATCGCAGCGCGCGTCGTGCGGCCGGTGTAGAGGACGTCATCGACGAGCAGCAGTGGCCGACCTTCAATATCGAAAGGAATTGAGGTCGGCTTGATCTGCGGGTGCAGGCCTTTTTCGCCGAAATCGTCGCGATAGAAGGAAACGTCGATCAGGCCGATTTCATCGGGAAAGATGGCCGTGCCCAGCAATTCGCGCAGGCGGCGGGCGATCCACGCACCGCCGCTGTGAATGCCGACCAGCGCCATGTTGGGCTGCAGGTGCGGACGGAGGAGTTCGGCCAGTTCGGCGCATTGCGCCTCGGCATCGGGAAGATCAGTGAGCGGCATCGTGGGGAGAGTCGGGAAGAGGGAGAGTGGAAAGACGTTCAAAATGGCATTGCAGAATGAGTTGGGCGGCGACGGCATCGAGATGCGCCTTCGCGCTTCTCGCATTGTGTCCGCTTTCGCGCAGGCGTTCCTCGGCTTCACAGGAAGTCAGGCGTTCCTCGGCGTAGTCGACGACGAGGCCGAAACGGCCACGTAGCTGGTTGGCGAATCGGATGCAGCGCGCAGTCATCGCATGCGCAATCCCGTCAAGGGAAACCGGCAGACCGACAACCAGACTGCTCGGCTGCCATTCGGCAATCAGCGCCGCAATGGCGGCGAAACGCTCGGCATTGGCTTCGCCGCGGATCACTGTGAGCGGATGGGCTTGTTGCAGCAAGCACTCGCCGACGGCCACGCCGATCCGTTTTTCGCCGAAGTCGAAGGCGAGTACCGTGCCTTGGCGCTGCGCGACGATCGATGCGCGCTCAGGCATGGCCAGCGTCCTTGGCCAGGTTAGCAAAGTCGATGCCGAGGGTTTCCATGGCCGAGGCGAGACGTTCTTCGGAAGGCAGGTCGAACAGGATGCGTGGCTCGGCCGGCACCGTCAGCCAGGCATTCTGCGCCAGTTCATGTTCGAGCTGGCCCGCTGACCAGCCGGCATAGCCGAGCGTGACCATCACATCGCGTGGCTGACCGTCGCGCGCCACGGCCTGCAAAACGTCGCGCGAACTGGTCAGTCCGACCTGCTGGTTAACCGCCAGCGTCGATTGCCACGCGCCAACCGGCCGATGTAACACGAAGCCGCGATCCGTTTGTACGGGCCCACCGAAGAAAACCGGCAGGTCGGCGAAGCCATCGGCCTCCAGCGCGATATCGATTTTTTCGAAAAGCGTGGCCAAACTCATGTCGATCGGGCGGTTGACGATGACACCGAGTGCCCCCTGATCGTTGTGTTCGGCGATATAGACCAGCGTTTTTGAAAAAAACGAATCAACCATCGCCGGCATGGCAATCAGAAAGTGGTCGGTTAGGTTGATACTATGCATGGCTTCATTTTAATCGTCGGCGGCGGCCGATACAAAATTTCGGTGAGTAAATCTTGGCGAGCCTCGATTCCGTCCTTGTCTGGTTCCGGCGCGATTTGCGCGATACGGATCATGCCGCACTGTCAGAAGCGCTGCGGCGCGCCCGACACGTTTATTGCGCCTTTGTCTTCGATCGGGAAATTCTCGATGTGCTCCCCACGCGGGTCGACCGCCGCGTCGACTTCATCCACGCATCCCTGCTCGAACTCGACGCTGCCTTACGGGCGCGCGGCGGCGCGTTGATCGTTCGTCACGCGGCAGCGATCACGGAGATCCCCAAACTGGCCGGCGAACTCGGAGTTTCAGCGGTGTTTGCTAATCGCGACTATGAGCCACGGACCCTCGTCCGTGATGCCAGCGTAGCGGCACAGCTGAAGGCCGCAGGAATCATGTTCGAGTCCTTCAAGGATCAGGTAACCTTCGATGGCGCCGAAGTGCTGACTTTGGCCGGACGACCTTATACGGTGTTTACGCCGTACAAGAACGCCTGGCTCAAACGCTTAAGCGAAGACGACGTGCGGCCGTTCGAAGCAGCCAAGGTCGGTGGCCTGGCGGCACCGCCAACGGCGCTCGGCGTGCCATCGTTGGCCGCGCTCGGCTTTGCGCCGAGCAACCTGCGGCAGATCGGGATCATTTCGGGAATGAGCGGTGCGCGCTTACTGGTGGATGACTTTTGCGGGCGCATGCCGCGTTACCAAGAGCAACGCAACTTTCCGGCGATCAAAGGCGTTTCCTACCTATCGGTTCACCTGCGCTTCGGTACTGTCTCGATCCGCCAGTTGGTCGGCAAAGCGCTTGCCGCTGGGGCGCGACGCGATGGCGAAAATGGTGCCGCCTGCTGGCTCGGCGAGCTCATCTGGCGGGATTTCTATTGCAAAATCCTCGACGCATTTCCTCACGTCGTCGAGCGCGCCTTCAAGCCGGCATACGACGCCATCACGTGGGAATCCGGGCCGGCTGCGGACGTAGCCTTCGCAGCCTGGTGCGAAGGTCGGACGGGCTATCCGCTAGTCGATGCGGCGATGCGCCAGTTGAATGCCTCGGGCTACATGCACAACCGCCTGCGCATGCTCGTCGCCTCGTTTCTGTGCAAGGATCTGGGGGTCGATTGGCGGCGAGGGGAAGCGTATTTTGCCCGACAGCTCAACGATTTCGACCTGGCCGCCAATAACGGCGGCTGGCAATGGGCCGCGTCCAGCGGTTGCGACGCGCAGCCCTATTTCCGCATCTTCAACCCGGTGACGCAATCGGAACGATTCGATCCGGCCGGCCAGTTCATTCGCCGCTATGTGCCGGAACTCGTTGCAGTACCGGCACGCTATATTCATGCGCCGTGGCGCATGAATATGGCCGAGCAGTCAGCCTGCGGGGTCCTGGTCGGCCGCGACACACCGGCGCCGATCGTCGAGCATGCGGCGGCCAGACGCCGGACGCTGGAACGCTACGCGGTGGTCAAACGGAACGTCGCTGCTTGACGTAGTCGGCGACAAAACGCAGCAGTTCTTCTTCCTGATACGGCTTGCCGAGGTACTGGTTTACGCCGATTTCGAAGGCGTAGTTGCGATGTTTGTCGGCCGTTCGCGAGGTGATCATGATGATCGGTATGCCCTTGAGCCGGACGTCGGCGCGGACATTGCGAGTCAAATCGAAACCATCCATGCGCGGCATCTCGATATCGACGAGCATCACGTCGGGCACGATGTCGAGCAATTGCTCCAGCGCATCGACGCCGTCTTTGGCGGTGATCACCTGATAACCTTCGCGCGCCAGCAGGCGGCCGGTGATCTTGCGCACGGTCAGCGAATCATCGACCACCATCACCGTCGGCAAGCGGGACGTCGCTTCATTCGCTGCAGCCGGCGCCTGCAAGGTTGGAACCGGCGCAGCAAAGGCGACCGTCGGCGCCCGGCGTGTCAGCGCGACCGGATTCAGAATCAGGACGACCTGACCATTGCCCAGCACGGTCGCACCGTCGATCCCGACGACGCGGGCCAGTTGCGGGCCGATGTTCTTGACCACGACTTCCTGATTGCCCTTGAGCTCGTCGACCTGGACGGCAATGCGCTTGCTGCCGCTGCGCAGCAACAGAACCCAGTACTTGCGGCGCATTTCGGGCAAGGCCTGCGTATCGCCCAGAAGTTGCGGCAGGAAGTGGAAGGGGTAATGGTTGCCCATCCACTCGGCGGCCCCTGACTCGCGAATGCGAGTCAGTGCCGCTTCCTTGAGGTCGAGAACCTGTTCGATCATCACTGACGGAATGGCATATTGGCGGCTGCCGGTGCGTACTAGCAAGGCTTGCGTAACGGCCAGCGTGAGCGGGATGTAAAGGCGGAACGAGGTGCCCTGGCCGGGTGTGGAGACCACTTCGATCCGGCCGCCGAGACTGGATACTTCAGTCTTGACGACGTCCATGCCAATGCCGCGTCCGGCCACTTGCGACAATTCGCTGGCAGTCGAGAAGCCGGGGGTAAAAATCAGGTCGACCAGATGGGCGCTATCGCCTTCATCGTCCTCGACAATCAGTCCGGAAGCGACGCCGCGTGCGCGGATGCGGTCGAAGTCGAGGCCGGCACCGTCATCGGAGAAATTCAGGATGATTTCGTTGCCTTCCTGCGTCAGCGTCAAGGCAATTTCGCCGATCTCGGGCTTGCCGCGTGCGACGCGAACGTCGCGCTCCTCGAGCCCGTGCGCCACGGCGTTGCGCAGCAGGTGCTCGAGCGGCGCCGCGATCTTGTCGAGCACGCTGCGGTCGATTTCAACCTGACCACCGTGAATTTCCAGGTTGGCGCGTTTACCGAGTTCCTTCGCTGTTTGCCGGACGATGCGATAGAGACGGTCCGAGACGCTACTGAAGGGCACCATGCGAACGCCCATCAGTTCCTGTTGCACTTCGCGGTTCAGACGCGCCTGCGCGAGGATGGCGGCATTTGCATCGTCGAGGTTCTTGAGCAGGTTTTGCTGAACCGTGGCCACGTCGTTAACCGACTCGGCCATCATCCGCGTCAGTTCCTGGAAGCGCGTGAAACGATCAAATTCGAGGGGATCAAAACCGGCGTGGTGTTCGTCGGTCAGCGCCGTACGCGATTGCATTTGCGACTCGGCTTGGATCTCGATGTCGCGCAATTGGCGACGCAACCGAATCACGTTTTCGGTAAGATCGAGCAACGATTCCTTGAGGCCGCGCATTTCGCCTTCGATTCGCGCACGGGCGATCGACAGCTCGCCAGCTTCGTTAACCAGGCGATCGATGAGGTCGGCACGAACGCGCAGCATGGCGTGCTGGGCGAGGGTTTCGGCGTCGATTTCATCGGCCGAACGGCGATCGCGACGGCGGTCGGCAACGGTACGGGTGCTACTAACCGGCTCGACCACCGGCGACGCAACAACGGGCTGTGCAGCAACTTCGCGGAGTTCGGACGCCGACGTGGGGAGATCCAGCGCTTCACCATGCTGCAGGCGATCAATGACCTGCGTGATAGCGTCGAACGCGTTGTCGATTTCTTCGATCAGTTCGAGCGGCGCACTGCCCGTACGTTGCGCCTCTTCGACCCGGCTTTCAATGGCGTGCGTGATCTCACCAAGATTCATCGCGCCAACCATCCGCGCGCTGCCCTTCAGCGTGTGCAGCAAGCGCGACAGCGTGCGCGCCACGTCGCCATCCGCCGGGTTGACGCGCCAGGCGCGCAACTGGGTCGTGATGTTCCGGTTCAGATCGAGCGCTTCTTCGAGGAAGATCGGCAACAGTTGCTCGTCCAGTTCGTCCTGCAAATGCGAAGACGTCTTGGCGGCGAAACCCGGGACGGCGGCGCTGTCCGGCACCGCTGGCAGGGGCGACTCGGCAACGGGCAGAGTCTCGGCGGAAACCGTCTGGTCTTCGGCTGCAGCGAGCGGTGCCGGGTAAAGCCTGTCGAGTGCCTCGATCAAATACGCTGCAGGCTTGGGTTCGTGCTTTTCGGCAACCAGCGACACCATCAGATCGACTTCGGCAATCGTCTGCCGAATGATCTCCAGCGCCTCCAGGCTGCCTGGCTGTGCCGCATGCTCACGGCGCAACAGGGCGTGTTCGAGCGCCAGCCCTAGGCGATTGATCGGCGGCAGTCCGACCGTTGCCGCGATGCCGGCCAGCGTATGGGCCGCACGGTACATTTCGCGCGGTGTCGTCGGCGCGCTGGCATCAGTCTCGAGCGCGCCAAACTCACGTTGCAAGGTAGCCAGGTGGTCGCGTGCTTCCTCGAGAAATATTTCGTAAAGGGTGGACGACACGGAAAGGCTCAACGGAGCGGCCGTCTCGGCGAGTGGTGCCGTTTCACCTTCGAGCGCGACGGGACGGTCTTCCGGAGTGACAGCCTGCTGCGTCACGTTGGAGAGCGGCGCTTCGAAGTCGATGAGTTCTTCAAGCGGCTCCGGCAACGCCTCCAGTTCGATCGTCTCGGACTCGGCCGGAAGCGCCTCGGATGCTTCGGTGGCCGCGCCGAAATCAACGGGAACGGCGGTGACAGGAAGCTCGAGACCAGCGTCGACGACGGTTACCAGCGCATCGTCACCGGCGGGAATTTCCAGGCTTGTCGCCACGGGAGCGACGGCAACCTGAGGTGGCGCGCTTTCCGTGCCGGAAGGCGTTTCTTCGCCGCCGCGCCGGAGGGCTTCGGCAACCGCCATCATGTGGGCGGGATCGGGAAGGCCGAGGCGAGGGTCGTCCAGATACCTGACCCAGGCCGAGAAGACCGCGCGGGCCTCTTCCAGCAGATCGAAAATCGGCGTACTAACTTCGAGTTCCTGACGCAGCCAGAGATTGAGTACCTGCTCGATGGCCCATGCCGCCTCACCCAGGTCCTTGAGGCCGACCATGCGGCCGCTGCCCTTCAGCGTATGGAAAGAGCGCCGGAGCGTGGTCAGCACCTCGCCGTTGTGCGGTTGTTCGTGCAGCCGGGCGAGAAACTCATCGATCGTGCCGAGTACCTCGCTGGCTTCCTCAAGGAAGATGGCGAGAAGTTCGGCGTCGATTTCCTCGCTGCTGGCCTGCGAGAGCTGCATCGTCGCAGCGGAGGGAGGCGGCGCCAGCGCAGTCTGGAGCTTGAGCGTGGCAATGGCTTCATCGATCTGCGGCGCGGATTCGCCACCGGCTTCGAGTACGGAGAGAACGGCCTTGGCCTGCTGCCCAAGTTCCTTGTCGGCCACCAGATCGGCGTCGTCCTTCAACGCGGTCAGGTTCTGCTTGATTTCCTCGCGCAGACCGGCATCACCCGGTTGCTCCTTAAGCGCTTCGAGAAGAGCGTGAGTGTCGCGTTTCTGCTGCTCAACCTCCTGCTCGACACTCGTGCCGGATTCTTCCTTGTCAGGCACTTCCTCGGCCGGAACGCCACGCATCTTGCGTACAAAAGCGTCGAAATCGGTCACGCCGCTGGGCAGCGAATCGATGAAGAAGCCGAGGACCGAAAGCTGGTCGGCGACACGTTCGAAGTCAGCCTCCAGAGGCACGTATTCTGGCTGCGCGAAGTTCTTGATGTCGGCGGAGCACTCGCGTAACGCCGCGACAGCGCCGTCGTGCCGCATCATGGTCAGCGCGCCGATAACCTGACGTAACGGGGTCTCGAGGGCGGCCAGATCGGTGCGCTTGTCGGCGTCGCGAAAGAAGCCGTCAAGCACCTGTTCAATCTGCCCGAGATTGTTTTGTATCTCTTTGGCCACCTGCCCAATGAGCAGCTTTTCCTGTGCCTGCCGCGACATTTCGTCGAGCAAGGGAATTTCGGACCCGGGGAGCGGCGGCTGGCCCTCGACACAGCCATGCAGGCGCGCGACCATGACGTCGACCTGGTGCGCGAAGTCGCTGCCAAGGCGGTGAAAATTTTCCTGGGCGTTCTGGGTAAGCAGGATGGCCGTGGCGACTTCCATGGCCACGGCTTCGCTGTGGCGCGCCGGCTTTTCAGCCAGCCAGTCGGCGGTTACAGCGATCGCTTGGGCCAGACGAAGGTAGTCGGGATGGCCAAGCTGACTGACCGTAGCCGATAGGCTGGTGGCATGTTCCTTGAACGACGACAACGCCTGTACCGTGCCCGCGCAGAACTTGCCCCACGCCTCCTCGGTCGCGGCGATGACTTCACGCAGACGGCGGCGGGTAGCTTCCTGCGGGGCCGGGGCGGTGGTTTGCACGGTCGGCAGCGCGGCCTGCAACTGGTAGGTGGCCTTGACCTGCTGCACGGTGTCGTTGTTGCTGTCGGCACGGGCGACAAAATAGAGCGCATCGCGCATCAGGCGCTCGGCGACGTTTTTCGACCCCTCAAAAAGACGCCGAATCTGCAGGTCAATGCGGGCGCACAACTGCTTGACATTGGTTTCGGCCGGCAGTGTGCCTTCAGCCAGTGCGGCGAGGAAGCCGGAGGCAATCCACCAGAACGACCGGGCCGCCGCGCCATCCTGCGTCGCTTCGATCCGCTTGACGGCGCTCAGCATCTCCGCGATGCCGCTGCGATCTTGGGGCATCCGCAACCACGCGAGCAGGCCGCGCTGGAAGCGGGCACGTTCCTGCCGCAGCATTTGCCGGAAAGCGTTGCGGTCCATGGCCGGAACAACCCCCTCGCGCCGCGGGGGGCGAACGCCGAGATCGGGGAAGAAAAGATCGGTTTCGGAGATGCGCTTTTGACCACGTGCCGTCTGTAGCTCGCGATAAAGCGGCATGAGGCGTAGCGGCTGGTTCGGCTGACCGTTGATCAAGTCGTCGAGATAGTGCCGAATGGCCGCCAGTGCGCGCTGGGCCAGCGCTATGCTCGTGCTGCCGGACGGCAGCGTTTGCTGCTCAATGGCTTCGAGAAACGATTCCAGCGTTTCGGCGAACTGCGTCAGGCCATCCAGCCCGACGATGGTCAGCGCCCCCTGGACTTGGTGCAGATGGGTACGGCTAAACTTGATTTGCGTGAGGTCGCCGCTGCTGCCAGCGGTGTCATGGTCGGCGTCCGCCGCAGGCACAACGCTTGCTGTAAATAGCTGTAGCGCTTGGTCGGCACGCTCCAGGGCGAGATCGATCTCGCTCTTGACCCAGGTCAGTGGGCCGACATCGAAGTCGGTGGCGGCATTCATGTGGGGCAGTGTCTCCGATCTTTCTGCGGGGGAACTCAGGCGACCTTGAAGCCGGCCACCGAACCCTTCAGTTCCGCCGCCAGTCCGGCCAATTCGCCAACCGCGTTGGCCGTCTTTTGCGTACCGGCCGTCGTTTGCTCTGTGACGCGCAGAATGTCTTGCATCTTGTTCGCCACCCCGGTCGCGGAGTCGGCCTGTTGCTGCGTGGCGCTGGAGATGTTCTCAATCAGGCCGGCGAGGTTCTGCGACACCTCGCCAATCTCGGCCAGCGCCTGACCGGCCGCGTCGGAGAGTTTTGCGCCTTCGACCACGCCCTGGGTCGATTCTTCCATCGCCGAGACAGCATCCTGGGTGTCGGTTTGAATGGTTTTGACAATCGCCGCGATCTGCTTCGTCGCTTCACCGGAGCGTTCGGCAAGACGCTGCACTTCCTCAGCCACAACCGTGAAGCCGCGTCCCGCGTCGCCGGCGGAGGCGGCCTGAATGGCGGCGTTGAGCGCCAGCACGTTGGTCTGTTCGGTAATATCGGAAATCAGTTCAACGATTTCGCCGATTTCCTGCGACGATTCGCCAAGACGCTTGATCCGTTTTGAGGTTTCCTGGATCTGCTCGCGAATTTCGTTCATGCCCTTGATCGAATCCTGCACCGCCAAGGTGCCCTTACCGGCCGCTGCCAGAGATTGACGTGCAACCTGTGCCGACTGGTTGGCATCGCTGGAAACTTGGGTCATCGAGCTGGCCATGGCCAGGACGGAACGACCGGCATCCTGAATTTCGACCGACTGACGTTCTGCCGCGGCAAGCAGTTCAGCGGATGTTTTCTGGGCGATTTCGGTGGCCTGTGTAACGCGACCGGCCGCGTCGTTGATCCGGCCAACCAGCACGCGAAGTTCCTCAATCGTGTAGTTGATCGAGTCGGCGATCGCCCCGGTAATGTCCTCCGACACCGTTGCGGTAACGGTCAGATCGCCGTCGGCCAAGTCGCCAAGTTCGTTCATCAAACGCAAAATGGCGTCCTGATTCTGGCGGTTGAGCGATTCGGTTTCGTGCCGGCTCTGCTCGGCTTCTGCCGTGCGGTTGCCGGTGTCGTCGAGGTAAATCTTGGCCATCATGGCCAAGGCGCCGAGGGCGAGGAGAACGAGGAGAATCAGTGCGGCAGAATAAGTGACACGCTCGGCCGTGCTGCCTTGATACGCTTGGACAAGTTTGTCGGTAACATCGAGCAGATCTTCACTCTCGCGGAAGATGCGCGAGCCAGCCTGCTTGGCGAGCACCAGTTTTTGCATACTGCCGAGAATGCCGCCCACGGCGCTCTGATATTCCTTGAAGGTCGCTTCGAGTTCGCTGAGTTTTTGCCTGGTTTCGCCATCGGAGCTCGCAGTAATGTGCAGGGGCTCGCTCCCCTTGGTCAGCGCATTTAGCAGATCGCGAAAAGTATTGGTGTCCTTACCGAGCAGGAAGGCGACTTCCGGATCGATGGCATCACCGACAAGCAGGGCACTGGCATTCTTCGCCACGCGCTGGGTCAGCATCACCATCTGGTTGGACGCACCAATTTCGCGAGCACTGCCGCCCGATTGCAGCTTCAGCGCGGCAACCTGTTCGGAAAACTCGAGCAGTTGTGGGTTCTTGCTGTTGATGGTGGCAACGTCCGTGCCGAGCGAAATCAGGTTCTTCTCCATTTCGAGCAAGAGGGTGGCATTCCGGTCGGTCTTTTCCCATTCCTTCGTCAAGGCCTGTAGCTGCGGCTGCACGCCGTCAGGAGAAGGCGGGACGGTGGTGCCGTTGATCTCGCCGCCGGTGGTCAGCCGCTCTAGCTTGTTCGCAAAGTTGTCGCGCGAGTCCTTGAGTTGCTTGAACGCCGCCGGGTTGCCCTGCAATGCCAGACTCGAGGCCTTGGCCAACCGCTGCGAGAGCATGCGCATTTCGCCCGAAGCGGCAATATAGACCGTGCCGTAGGTCGATTCGCGGTTGTCGTGATAGATGATGCCGGCAATGACCAACATGATCAGCAGCAGGCCGCCGCCGAGAATCTGCAACTGTTTGGTAACCGGAAACTGGCTCAAGAACGCGAGCAGGTGAACACCGCGTCTTGGGGGGGCTGGCTGGCCGGCATCCATGATGGTCGGAGCGGAAATAGTCAGATCTGCGGCCGGCTTCCCGCCAGAAAACAGGGCAGGAAGCTTCAGGTTAAAAGCCATATTACTTCTCCGGTTACACGACCAGGACGGTGTGTTGTTGATATTGTCAGGAGTTGTTCTTGTGCGGGCATAGTCAAGACGCCCAGATCAGGCGCCGATTTCCATGAACGTCTCGTCAGCCAGCAGCTCGTGAACGTTCAGCTTCTTCCAGCGCCGTCCTTCGTTGTCCGTATAGGCCTCGCTCGCCCAGACCGGCGCGTCTGGGTCGGCCGGCACGGCGTTCAGTGCCTCGACATTGCGCAGGCCCAGCATGCGCGTGACAAGCAGCGCAGCATTGGAATTGTGCCGGGTGCCGACCAGGAGCAGACGCGAACTGGCATTCTGCGGCGTGGCTTCCTTGCCTTGAAAGGCCGAGAAGTCGGCGACCGAGTACAAATTGCCGCGGATGTTGGCAATGCCGGCAAACCAGGGTTTGGTCAGCGGGACATTGGTCAGCGGCGTCAAGGGAATAATCTCGCCGGAATCCGCCAGGTCGAGTAGCCAGTAGTCCGCCCCGGCCTGTATGCCGAGCAAGCCGGCAGCGCTCTGGCTGCTCGCCGCAGCCAGCCGCGCCGCAAGGTGCGACTGGAATTCGCGAAGACTGATCTTCTTGGCCATGCGCTAGCCGCCGGTCAGAGTGCGGCGATCTTGGCCAACAACTCTTCGGCGTCGACGGGCTTGACCAGATAGTCCTGCGCGCCTTGGCGCAAGCCCCATATCTTGTCGGTTTCCTGTCCCTTCGAGGTACACACGATGACCGGGATGTTCTTGGTATCCTCGTCACGCGTCAAGGTGCGCGTGGCCTGATAGCCATTGAGGCCAGGCATGACGACGTCCATCAGAACCAGGTCAGGCAGTTCGGCCTTGGCTTTGGCGATGCCTTCCTCGCCGCTTTCCGCAGTAATGACCTGATAGCCATTCTTGGTCAGCAGTTCGACCAGGAAGTGGCGTTCGGTGGGGGAATCATCGACGACGAGGATTTTCTTGACGGGCATGATGCAAACTCCCTGAATTGCTTTGTAATTAATAAATACCGGGTATCAAACGGACTGCGACGAAAACGTCGCCACGGCCTGCAACAGGCTATCCTTGGTGAAGGGTTTGGTGAGGTATTGGTCGGAACCGACCATGCGCCCGCGCGCGCGGTCAAACAAGCCATCCTTCGAAGACAGCATGATTACCGGTGTACCGCGAAAACGCTGGTTTTTCTTGATCAGTGCGCAAGTCTGATAGCCATCGAGCCGCGGCATCATGATGTCGCAGAAGATGACTTCCGGCTGGTGGTCGGCGATTTTTGCCAAGGCATCAAAGCCATCCTCGGCGAGCAATACCTGACATCCGGCCTGCACGAGAAAAATCTCCGCGCTACGCCGGATGGTGTTGCTATCGTCAATGACCATCACTTTCACACCGCGTAGGTTTGCAGCTTCAGCCAATTCTTCCTCCAAGCAATGCCAAGATTTTTGTTATGACCGGCTTGGCACCCAGTGTTCATCCAACTTTGATAATACTATACCGTAATGTTTCAGATTTCGACCATTTCGAAATCTTCCTTGCGTACACCGCCAGCCGGGCCAGTCCCGCTGAGCGGGGCCATCCCGGCGCAACAGGCTAGCCGGCCGGCTACGTTCATGGTTACTTCTGGTTTTCGGTTAAAATCAGCACGTCCGAATGCCCCCTTGTCTGGCCAGACGCCTTTCCCGCTGCCAAGCACGGCTTGCCAACTGCAGCGCCCCCTAAAGCCCAACGAAAACCCTCGAGGCATGGAACTAAACTCTACTCAGCTGCTGCCCCCCATCGTCCTCGCCTTCGCGGCCAGCGACCCGTCCGGCGGCGCGGGAATTCAGGCCGACCTGATGACGCTGTCGTCGATGGGTTGCCACGCCCTATCGGTGATCACCGCCTTGACCGTGCAAGACACCATCGGAGTCGACAGCGTCATGGCGATCGATTCGGAATGGGTCGAAGATCAAGCGCGCGCCTTGCTCGAAGACATGCCAGTGGCGGCGTTCAAGATTGGGCTGCTCGGCAGCATCGAGAATATTTCGGCGATTGCCGAAATCCTCTCCGACTATCCCGACATCCCGGTCGTGCTCGACCCGGTGCTCGCATCCGGACGCGGCGATGAGTTGGCCGATGACGAGATGATTGCCGCGCTACGCGGCTTGCTATTGCCACAGACGACCGTGCTGACGCCAAACAGTCTCGAAGCCCGCCGACTGGCCGACGAGGATGACGACGACGATCCGCCGCTCATCGAGTGCGCGCGCCGACTGGTCGCTTACGGTTGCGAATACGTGCTGGTCACCGGAACGCACGAACACTCCCCGCAGGTGGTCAACAGCCTGTACGGCGAAGCCGGACTGCTGCGCAGCGATGCCTGGGATCGTCTACCTGGCAGCTATCACGGCTCGGGTTGCACGCTGGCCTCGGCGATTGCTGCCAATCTGGCCAACGGGCTGTCGGTCACCGACGCCGTGCGCGACGCGCAGGACTACACGTGGCAGGCACTAGCCGCCGGGTTCCGTCCGGGCATGGGGCAGTTCATCCCGGATCGCTTCTTCTGGGCGCGCACCGGCGGCGAGACCGACGATGCCTGACGGGGCCCGGGCGGCACTGCGCGGCCTGTACGCGATTACGCCGGCCGGGCTGACACCAGACCGGCTAGTCGAACGGGTCGAGGCGGCACTAAATGGCGGCGCGGCTTTCGTACAGTATCGCGACAAACAGGGCGACGCCACGCAGCGTGTTGCCACCGCCCGCACCTTGCGTGCTCTGTGTCATCATTTTGGCGCGAAATTGATCATCAATGACGATCTGGCGCTGACTCTGGCGGTCGATGCCGACGGCGTGCACCTGGGCAACAGCGATGGTGATCTCGCCGTTGCGCGGCAGGCACTGGCGTCGGACAAGCTGCTTGGCGCCTCGTGCTACGCCGATTTTGAGCGCGCGCGCGCGGCGCAGGCGGCGGGGGCCGACTATGTCGCCTTTGGCGCCCTCTATCCGTCGCCGACCAAGCCCCGCGCCCGGCTTGCGCCACGCTCGCTGTTGGCGCGCTGCCGGGCCGAACTGGGTATTACGGTTTGCGCCATCGGCGGCATTACCCTCGGCAACGCCCCGCCGCTGCTGGCCGCTGGCGCCGACCTGCTGGCGGTCATTAGTGATTTGTTCGAGGCGCCCGACATTGCCGGCCGGGCCGCCGCCTATCAACGACTTTTCGAGGAAACGAACCATGAGTTCACGCAACGAGCAGCTATTTGAACGCGCCCAGCGCCATATCCCGGGCGGCGTGAATTCCCCGGTGCGTGCCTTCCGCTCGGTCGGCGGGGTACCGCGCTTTTTCGTCGAGGGCGCCGGTCCGCGCGTGACCGACGCCGATGGCCAGACTTACCTCGACTACGTCGGCTCCTGGGGCCCGCTGATTCTCGGTCACGCGCACCCCGAGGTGGTCCGCGCGGTGCAGGAATCGGCCGCTCGCGGCCTCAGCTTCGGCGCGCCGACCGAGCGCGAAGTCGACATGGCCGATCTGCTCTGTAACCTACTGCCCTCGCTCGATATGGTGCGGCTCGTCAGTTCCGGCACCGAAGCGACGATGAGCGCCATCCGTCTGGCACGCGGCTATACCGGGCGCGACCTGCTGATCAAGTTCGAGGGCTGCTACCACGGCCATTCGGACAGTCTGCTGGTGAAGGCCGGTTCCGGCCTGCTCACCTTCGGCCACCCGAGTTCCGGTGGCGTCCCGGAAGACTTCACCAAACACACCCTGGTGCTTGACTACAACGACGCCGCCGGTCTCGAACGCGCCTTCGCCGAGCACGGCGCACGCATCGCGGCAGTGATCGTTGAGCCGGTGGTCGGCAACATGAACCTGATCGCCCCGCATCAGGCTTTTCTGAATGCCATGCGCGAACAGTGCACAGAGCATGGCTCGGTGTTGATCTTCGACGAGGTGATGACCGGCTTCCGCGTCGGCCCGCAGTGCGCGCAAGGTTATTATGGCATCACGCCGGACCTGACCACACTGGGCAAGGTGATCGGCGGCGGCATGCCAGTGGGCGCCTTCGGCGGCAAGCGCGAAATCATGGAAATGATTGCCCCGCTTGGCCCGGTCTATCAAGCCGGCACCCTGTCCGGCAACCCGGTCGCGATGGCCGCCGGCCTGACGACCCTCAAGCTGATTCAGACGCCGGGTTTTTACGCGACGCTGACGCAGCGCACCCGGCAATTGACCGACGGTCTGGCCGCTGCTGCCGCCCGGCACGGCGTCGCCTTCTCGGCACAGGCGGTGGGCGGCATGTTCGGCCTCTACTTCCGCGCCCGTTGTCCGCAAACCTATGCGGAAGTGATGGAATGCGACAAGGAGGCGTTCAACCGCTTCTTCCACGCCATGCTCGACGCCGGTCACTACTTTGCGCCGTCGGCATTCGAGGCCGGCTTCGTTTCGGCAGCGCACAGCGAGGCCGATATTGCCGCCACGGTCGCCGCGGCCGAGGACTGGTTTTCCGCGCAAAAATGAGTCAGGAACAGCTTGGCCGGCCAGTGCGAAGCGGCCAAGCGAGCGCTCCGCGCCAGCGAAGGGACTGGCTTACTTGGGAAGCAGGCTTTCTTCGATCCGTTTTCTGACCGCCTGGCGCTCGAAGTGTCGCAAGGCAAGATAGGTGGTCCAACCAACCACGGCCATGCCGACGACGAACGCTCCATAGGCGACGGGCCACGGAATGCCTTGCGTCATCATCGAGAATTCGGACATCCCGCCAATCCCGGCCACAATATTGATCGGCATGAAAATGACGCTGATCGTCGTCAGTTTCGACACACGCTGGTTCTGGTTGATGTTGATGAAGCCGACGGTGGCGTCCATCAGGAAGTTGATCTTGCCGAACAGAAAAGACGTATGACCGTCGAGCGACTCGATGTCGCGCAGAATTTGCCGGGCGTCTTCCTGCTGGTCGGCCGTCAGAAACTTCCCGCGCATGAGGAATGACAGGGCGCGCCGCGTATCGAGAACGTTGCGGCGAATTCGCCCGTTCAGATCCTCGCCGCGGGCGATCTCCGAGAGAATCAGCGCCGCTTCGTCATCGGGCAGACGCGGGTTGAGCACCTTCTTGCCGGCAACTTCCAGGTCGGCATAGACGTCCTCCAGCGCATCGGCGGAATATTCGACGTCGGCCGCATAGAGGTCGAGCAGGACGTCGGTACCATCGGTGACGTACCCGGGCTGGGTACGCGCACGCAGCCGCTGGAGGCGGAATGAAGGAAGCTCTTCGGTCCGCACCGAGAAAAGGATGTCCTTGTGCAGGATGAAGGCGACCGCGACGTTGCGTGACTCGGTCTGCAGGTCGAGCAGGAAGTCGGAATGCAGGTGGATCTCGCCGTTGTCCTCGACGTAAAAGCGCGCACTGGCTTCCAGGTCGGTCAGACTGCCCGGGTCCGGCAACTGGAAATCAAAGAATTCGCCAATCCAACGCCGGATATTCGGCGTCGGCGCGACCAAGTCAACCCAGATGGGTTTGAGGTTTTTCAGATCGCCGGGGCCTTCGACCGTGATCTGGCTCAGACGCCCATTGCGCAGTTCGAAGGCATTGACCGTGGTTTTCTCGTTCCGGTGATGTCCGTCGCCGAGCAACTCCTGGCGGACCTCATCGGTCAGTATTTCGAGAATGCGTTCGCCGCGCTCCTCTTTGACTTCGTTCCAAGTCAACAGCCGATCTTCGGACGACAGGGCTTCGAGAATGTAGGCGATGTCGGCGGGCGGCATGCGCTCCAGCTTGTGCCGCAGCTCGTTGAGGCGCTGCTTGTGGAGCAGTTCTTCGACGAGGTCCTGGCGCGGCATATCCTGCCGGTGCACGAAATCCTCGACCAGTTTGTGCCGGGCGAGCAAAGACTGCACCTCCGCAAGGCGCTGTTGCAGAACTTCGGCGTCGGTCAGTTGGCTTTCTTCACTCATGGTGCAGACTCGCTGATCGGTCGGTGCGGCGGTCAAGGGGCGGTGCGGCAGAGGCCCCGCATTTTAGCACCGTCAAACTAACCGAGCGCGGACAATCTCAGGGCACGTCCGCCGAGCGCATGCGCGACAGAATGATCCGCGTTTTTCTGGCGAGTCCGGGCGCGTTGCGGTTGCGGTCGTAGTAGCGCGGATTGGGCACCATGCCGGCTAGCCGGGCGGCCTGCTCGGCGGAAAGGCGTGCGGCACCGATGCCGTAATAGTGGCGGGCGGCCGCCTCGGCACCGAAGACGCCGCTGCCCCATTCAATGACGTTGAGGTAAACCTCGAAGATGCGCTCCTTACTCCACACGGCTTCGAGCATGAGCGTGATCGCCGCTTCTTCGGCCTTGCGCCACGGGGTTTTCGCCGGACTCAGGAAGAGGTTCTTGGCAAGCTGCTGCGAGATGGTCGACCCGCCGGCGACGACCTTCCCCTTCTTCTGGTTCTTTTCGATGGCTTTTTGGATACCTTCCCAGTCGAAGCCTTCGTGATCGACGAAATTTGCGTCTTCCGCCGCAATGATCGCGCGTTTCAGATGCGGCGAGATGCTTTCGTAGCCGACCCACTGCTTCTTCAACTGTGCCCCGGGGTCTTTGGCCCGCAACTCGCCCAGCCGGATATTCATGAAGTGCGTCATATCTGGATTGGCCCTGCTCCACCACAGTATCCAGCCGAAAAGCCAGAGCTGATAGAGCAGCAGGAAGCCGAGCAGGGCGGCGACGAGGCATTTGAGCCAGAAGGCGAGGTGGTTCACGCGCCGCGCAGCAAGCTCATCACCGGCCCGCTGAGCGGGCGAATGCCGCGCCAGACGAAGAAGGCTTCGGCGGCCTGTTCGACCAACATGCCGAGGCCATCGGCCAGGCGCGCCGCGCCCTGGCGACGCGCGAAGGCGAGGAAGGGTGTGTCGCCCCGGCCGTACATCATGTCGTAGGCCAGACTGCCGGCGGCGAACACGCCGGACGGCAGGGAGGGCAGTTCGCCCGCCAGGCTGGCTGAGGTGGCGTTGATGACCAGATCGAAGCGTTGCTTGGCAAGATCGGCGTAGCTGCCGCCACTCACCGGACCGTACGCGGCGAACTGGGCCGCCAGCGCTTGTGCCTTGGCCGGCGTCCGGTTGGCGATCAGCAGCGCGGCCGGGCCGCCGTCGAGCAGCGGGCCAAGCGCGCCACGCGCGGCACCACCGGCACCGAGCAACAGGATGCGTTTTCCAGCCAGCGGGCAGACCAGATTGACGGTGAGGTCGCGCGCCAAGCCGGCGCCGTCGGTGTTGTCGCCAAGGATCCGGGCGTTGTCGAAAAGCAGCGTATTGACCGCGCCTGCCAGTTCGGCGCGCGACGTGCGCTGGGTGCTTAGGCGATAGGCTTCTTCCTTGAACGGCACCGTGACGTTGGCGCCGCGTCCGCCGGCATCAACGAAACGATATACCGCACCGGCAAAATCCTCCGGCGGCGCGAGGATGGCCTCGTACCTGAGGTCCTGCCCAGTCTGCGCGGCGAAAGCGGCGTGGATGGCCGGCGACTTGCTGTGCCCGATCGGATTGCCGAAAACGCAGTAACGGTCGCTCATCGCCTCACCGAGCCTTGGTTTCCAGGCTGTCGCCGCTGGTAAAGTGGAAGCCCCGGGTGATTTCAAGGATATCGGTATCGCGCCGGATATCGGGCGGAAAGGCCCCGTAGGGCGAAGCCATTTGCACAATGCGGCGGGCCGCATCGTCGAGCAGTTTGTACCCGGAGCTGCGGTTGATCTCGATCCGCTCGACAGTGCCATCGCTCTTGATTCTGACCGACAACATGAGGCTGCCGTAGAGCTTGCCCTTGGCGGCCTCCGGATAGTTGAGGGTACCGATGCGCTCGACCTTGAGCCGCCAGTCTTCCATGTACTGGGCGAAGCGGTACTCCTCGGCGCGCGTGCCGAGGTTCTTAACGCGCGGTTTTTTGTTGTATTCGTCGACATCTTTGTTGATCTCGGCCTCGAGACGCGCCATCGCCAGTGCACTCTGCGCGAGGTCGCGGCCGCTCAAACCGGGGGTTGGTTCGGGCTGCGCGTCCGTGTCCGGCGTCGGCCGGACCGTGGCCTTGCTGTGCGCTTGCGCCATCAGGCGCTGTTGCTGCGCTTCGAATTCCTGTACGCGCCGTTGCGACTGCTCCAACTCGGCCCCACTCTGCTGCCGGGCGGAGGGCGGCAGGGGCGTGGTCGCGCGCCGCTCCTGATCGGTATTGCCGCCACCATCGAGATTAGTTTGCGCCAGCGCCTGTGCTTTTGTCGGCTTGCGCGCCGATTTGCTGTTCACCAGGATGATGTCGAGCGCCTTTTCCTGAAAGGCGCGCGAGGCATCAGGAAAGCGAAAATGCAGCGACAACACGAGCACATGAAAAAGCAGCGACATACCGACCGCCAGCCACAGGTTGCGCTCGGCGGCCCTTGGCCGCCATGGGTGGCGGAGGGTGCTGCTCACGTCAGTCGATCGCTTCTAGCGCGGCGTCACCATCGTCCGGCCGGTCAGCGGCGGGCAGTTCGAGCGTCTCGACATAGCGGCAGTTGAGTTCGAGCGTCAGAAAATCGATCGACTCGACGGAAAGGTGGATGCGCTGCCCGGTCTTCAGTTCCGGCGCCGACGGCACGCGCTGGATCAGGGGCAGGTGGTCGAGCTTGACCAGATTCTCGCGGCGGATGGTCGCATCGATGCCAAGCACGCCCTCTTGGCGCAACCAGCGCAGGCACCAGTAACGCTCCATGCCGCGCTGGAATTCGGCATAGGCACTATAGGTCAGGTCAAAATCGCGCATGGCGGCGAACAGCGCGTCCGACTTGGCGCCAAAATACGGTGTGTCGCCGTTCAGGCAGGCGATCAACTGCCATTGGTTGATCAGGTCGACGTAGCGGCGCAGAGGTGACGACGACCAGGCGTATTGCTTGACGCCCAGACCTTCGTGCGGCAGCGGCGACGTGGTCATACGCACCTTGCCGCCGGTCTGCGCGCGGTAGATAGCCGGCACACCCTGTTCGGCAAGCAGGCCACCCCAGGTGCTGTTGGCGACGATCATCAGTTCGGCGACCAGCTTATCGAGCGGACTACCGCGCTTTCGTTCGCTGATCGCGACGCGGCAGGCCTCGGGGGCGGCGCGGTCGCCGTCGATCTCGAAGTTGTAGTCGTTGTTGCCCTGCATCGCCGAGGGCTTGCCGCGCCGTCCTTCGCAGGCGTTGGAGAACTGCCAGAGCGTTTTCAGCTCGTCGCGAAAGGCGAACTCAGGCAGGCCGGCGGCAATCGTCTGCTCGTTGAATAGCGGCTCGATGTCGTGATGGCGCAGGTTGGCGGCGATACTGACGAGCTCGACGCGCGATTCGTGGCTGCTGATCTCGAACTCGGGCGTTACCGTCAGATACAGCGAGACGGCTGGACAATCACGGCCGGCGGCCAGCGTGAAACGCTCGACGGCAGCCTCGGGCAGCATGGTAATCTTGTTGCCCGGCATGTACACGGTCGACAGCCGCTGGCGCGCCATTTCGTCGAGCGGTGATCCGGGGGCAATGCCCAGGCACGGCGCGGCGATGTGAATGCCAATGCGCCAGCCGAGGCCAGGTAGGGTCTGTAGCGAGAAGGCGTCATCGATTTCGGTGGTCGCCGCGTCGTCAATTGAAAATGCTCGCACGTTGGCGCGAGGCAAACCAGCCGGCGCCAAGGGCAGCTCGACGGCCGGAAAGTCGGTGCCGCGCGGGAAGTATTCGAGCAAGAAACGTTGAAAGTGGTAGTCGTGCGCCGAGCGAATGGCACCGCATTTTTCGAGCAGATGCGGTGCGGAGAGGCCGGTTTCCGTACACGCGGCTTCCAGCGCCTTGGTCTCAAAGCGGTTGCGATCGGGCTTGTAGAGCAGTTGATTGAGGAGCGACGGGAACTCAGGGGGCAGCGTAAAAGCCTTCAGTTCGCCGACCATGCGCTCGATAGCTAGCGCCTGCTGACGCTTCTTTTCAAGACCGGCCAGAGCAGCCTGGAGAATGTCGGCAGGGGCCTTGCGAAAGCGCCCCTTGCCCTTGCGATGGAAGTAGATGGGCGCTGAATGTAGGGCAAGCAGCAGCGCAGCCGCTTCGGCCGGCGCGGCTTTGTGTCCGAAGTAGTCGTCGGCAAAGTCACCAAAAGAAAATTCGCCATCTGCTGCGCACTCCCAAAGAAACTCTGCCTCGATGCCCTCAGCGACGGACTCGGCCTGATCCAGCAACAGGCCCGGAGCGGGCTCGTTGAAGCGCAACAGGACATTGGCCGACTTTATCTTGGCGCGCTTGCCGGAGGCCGTCTCGACCTGCAACGAAGCATCGTTGTCGGTCAGGATCGTGCCCGTCTTGAAGGCGCCGTCTTCTTCGAATAGAACATGCATCGGCGGGATTATAACCCGCCAAATTCAAGTATTTGCGGCAGGAATTCAGCAAAGCGGGTGAAGCTGTGATCGCCGCCGTCGAGCACGATCTGCCGGCATCCGGCGTAATGCTCGGTGGCTTGCCGATAGTCAAGCACCTCGTCGCCGGTCTCGATCAGCAGCAGGTAACGCGTCGGCGTAATGGGCGACACGGCGAGGGAATGCAGCTGTGCGATATGCGCACTGGTGAATTCGAAGGTCTCGCCGCTGTAGAGATTGCTTTGCGTTCCGAGGTAGTCGGCAAGGGCGAGCGGCGCGACGACCGCGGGGTTGACCAGCACCGCCCGCAGGTCATGCTTCTCGGCCAGCCAGGTCGCGTAGTAGCCGCCGAGCGAGCTGCCGACCAGCATCGTCGGGCCGTCGGTCTGGGCGAGCAGGGCTTCGGCCTGCGCGATGGCGAGGCGCGGTTCATGCGACAACGCCGGACAGAAGAAACGCTCAGCCAGTCCCGCTGCGGCCATGCGCTCGCCAAGCAGGCGCGCCTTCCACGAGGCGGGCGAGGAGCGAAAGCCGTGCAAGTAGAGAATACTTGGCGTCACGCCGCGGCCCAGGCGACGATATCCAATTTCCACGTGAGCAGCACGACGATGCCGAAGGCGATGCGGTACCACGCAAAAACGGTGAAGTCATGGGTGCTGATGTAGCGCAACAGCCCGCGCACGGCCCAGAACGCCGAGATGAAAGCGGCGACAAAGCCGACCACCCACATGCCCAGATCGTCAAAGGAAAGCAGAGCGCGCTCCTTGTAGAGCTCGTAAAAAGTCGCTGCGATCAGCGTCGGAATGGCGAGAAAAAAGGAGAATTCGGTGGCAGCGCGGCGCGACAGGCCAAAGAACAGCCCGCCGATAATCGTCGCTCCCGAGCGCGAGGTACCTGGGATCAGCGCCAGGGCCTGCGCTAGGCCGAGCTTCATGGCGTCGAGCAAGGTCAGATCATCGACCGAATCGACGCGGATGCGATGCTTGCGGCGCTCGGCCCAGAGGATGACGAGGCCACCGACGATGAAAGCCGTCGCCACGGCAGGCGCGTTGAACAGGTGGGCCTTAATTGTCTTGCCGAAGAGGAGGCCAAGAATGGCCAGCGGCATGAAGGCCGCCAGCAGGTTGAGCGCGAAGCGCTGCGCCGCCCGCTCGCGCGGCAGGCCGAGCACCACTTCGATGATCTTCGCCCGATATTCCCAGCAAATGGCGAGGATGGCGCCCGACTGGATGACGATCTCGAACAGTTTGCCACGCTCGTCGTTGAAGTCGAGCAGGTCGCCAGCAAGAATCAGGTGACCGGTGGACGATACCGGCAGAAATTCGGTAACGCCCTCAACGATGCCAAGAATAAGGGCTTTGAGCAGGAGCAGGAGATCCACAGGCGAGGCTTTCGATAAGCGAAAGCCGGCATTCTATCATTTTGGGTCGGGGCGCTTGCCCAGTGTGGTAAGCCATTCAAGGGCCTGCTCGCGGTTCTTGCCACACATCTCGCGCGAAGGCTGAAGTCCGCCGCAGATGGCTGGCCGGTCGGGGTTGCCCCACAGCCCGCAACGCAGATCTTCCGTAAGATTGACGCACGGCACACCGGCCGGCTTGCCATTGGGCTGGCCCGGGGTCGGGATGTCGATCGCCGGCGCGATGCAACAGGCGGCGCAACCGGAGCGGCAGTCGGACGCGGCAGGCGCGGCGGCAGCATTGCCGCGCATGCGCCGGTAGAGCGTATTGCGGCTGATGCCGAGGCGCCGCGCGGCTTCCGACATGTTGCCATGGCTCAGGGAGATAGCCCGGGCGATGGTCGCTTCGGAAAGCTCGCGCAGATTCTCCGTCGCCTCGCCGCTAGCCGCCTGGGAAGGCGGTACCGGCCAGCGCAATTCCTCGGCAAGGTCGTCGGGCAGATGCTGCCAGCCGATGTGGGTTTCACCCTCGTCCAGCAACGAGCAAGCGGCGCGCAAGGCATTGGTCAGCTGGCGCAGGTTGCCGGGCCACGGGTATTCGGCGAAAGCCGTGGCAACGGCCGGCTCCAGAGTCACGCCACGGTTTGGCGCAAACTCCTCAAGCAGACGTGCCAGCAGGGCCGGTAAGTCGCGCCGCTCGCGCACCGACGGCAGCTGCAACGTCAGGCCATTGATCCGGTAGTAGAGATCAGCATCGAAATGGCCGGCGTCCACCTCTGCCTTCAGGCTGCCATGGGTGGCGGAGATCAGCACGAAATCGACGGGCACCGGCTCGCCGCCGAACGGCGTCACGCGGCGTTCCAGTAGGGTTCGCAGAAAGCGTGCATGCAGCGCCTGCGGTAGCGCTTCGACTTCGTCGAGGAACAAGGTGCCACCGTCGGCTTCGCGGATACGGCCCAGGGCACCTTCCCGGCAGAGGCTGGGGGCATAGCCGAACAGTTCCGTCTCGACCAGACTCAACTGCAAGGCCGCACAGTTGACAGCGACGAAGGGGCCGTCGCGGCGCGGGCCGGAGGCGTGAAAGGCGCGCGCAAAGCTCTCCTTGCCGACCCCTGCTTCGCCCTGCAGCAGCAGCGCGATCGGCTTGCCGATCAGCTTGCGCGCCTTTTCAATGGCAACGGCCAGGCGTTCGTCGCCCATGTCGAGGACAGTGAGCGCATCAGACAAACGCGGCGCAGGCGCGGCGACGGTGACACGGGGCGCCTGACCGAACTCGAGCCGCACGAACAGCCGCTTGCCGTCGACGCAGGTCACCAGCATGGGTTCGCCGGGGCGGCGTCGCCCCCAGTCGAGGAGGTCAGTCATGCGCAGTTCGAGGATGCGCGATAGCGGCGTGGCGTTCAGGTCGGCGGTCCGCAGACCGAGCAACGCCAGGCCGGCCTGGTTGGCGCCGATGATCCAGCCGTCCTCGGAGAGGGCCGCAATGCCTTCGGCGAAGGTGCCGATGCCCTCGGCCATCGGGTGGAAACGGATACGCAGATTCTTGGCGTAATAAGCTTCGAACAGCGGATTCTCGACCATCTGGGCAGCGGCACGAACCAGGCTGAAGGTATGCGGATGATGCTGACGCTGGTCGCCGGATATATTGAGGATGCCGAGTAGCCGACCATCGGGAGAGGTCAGCGGAGCAGCCGCGCACGAGAGAAAGCCGTTGCGTTCCAGGAAGTGTTCGCCGCCATGCACGACCAGCGGCCGCGATTCGGCCAGGGCTGTGCCGATGGCGTTGGTGCCGCGGTGACGCTCGTGCCAGGAGGCGCCAGGCGTCAGCGCCACCCGTTCGGCGCGCGGCACGAAGTCGGGGTCGCCGAGCGCCTGTAGCACGACGCCCTTCTCGTCGGACAGGATCACCATGCTGTCCGAATCCTGGGTCTGGGCATGGAGATAATCCATCACCGGCCGGGCATGGGCAATCAACTCATGGTGGCGTTCCCGAGTGCGCGCCAACTCGGGCGCGCTCAGACGGCAAGCGTCCGGCAGCCGTCCGTCGGGGTACAGCCCGGCATCAAGACTGCGCCGCCAGGAGCGGGCGAGCAGAGCGCTGACCAGATAGCCCAGCGGCACTGCGCCGCTTTCCAGCATCAAGTCGCGGGCACGGCGCAGGGTGGCACGATCAGGCTTAATGATTGCAGACATGGACGGCCCTCATCCAGAGGAGATACAGTACTTAAGTAGTAGTGAGTATAGAGCACAAAAAACTCAGATGGTTGCCTCCCCAACTCAAACCTGAGGTTTTGTGATTGCGCTCAGCTGAAGCCCGGCGCATTCTTGAATTCATTGGGTATTTATTCATCGTAGGGTGTGGGGAGCAATCATGTCAGGAACCATTGAACTGCGTGCTTTTATGGGTCTTGCCGATGTCTTTAGGGAACGGCAGTGGTCGAGCCCGCACACCTTTCCGCTCGATGGCGAGACTTCGGGAGCCGCCCTGCTCGCCAAACTGGACATTCCGCTGTCCGGGGTCGAAGTGATCTTCATCAACCGCAAGGCGGTCGCCACCGATAACGCGCTGATTCATCCAGGTGATCGCGTCGCCCTAGTGCCGCCCGGCATGCCGGGGCCGCACCGTCTTCTGCTTGGTTTCAAGAACAAGTGAGCGCACCGACACTGGCCGGCATTAGCCGCCGCCGATCGCCGGCCAGACGGCCAGTTCGTCGCCAGCGAGCAGCACCCGCTCGGCCAATTGCGGCTTCAGCACATGACGGCCCTTCACCATGACGATATGGGCGAGCGCCAGTGGCACGGACAGCGACTCGAGAACCTCGGTGATGGTTGCCCCCTCGGGCAAATCCAGCTCAACCTGATTGCCGGGGGTGCCCGGCGGCAGGTAGTCCTGCAGTGTGGCATAAAGCCTTAAGGTGATTTTCATGGCGTCCTCCCGGTATTCGCGGCTAGCCGGGCAAAAAAAAGCGCCGCACGGAAATGTACCGTAACGGCGCTTAGATGGGTCAAGTATCAGAAGTCCCAGAACGCGTCGAGCTCTTCAGGCGTAAAGTCCCAGATCGCATTGTGCGGGGGCAACAGTTCCTTGCTGAAGAATTCGGGCAGACGGTCGTGTTCCTTCGACAGGCCGGCTTCCAGATTGAACTTGTGCTCGATCTTCAGCACCGATTTGCCCAGTGCTGTGACGTCGTCGCCGGTCAGAGCGATGTCGAAACGGGCATTGATCATTTCGATCAAGGAGGTCAGACATTCCGGAATATCGAGCGCCGGGAAGGCAATGAACAGACACATACCGGTCGAATCGATCGCCGCCGTGGCGATTTGCAGGTTGCGGGCGAGTTCGACCTGCCCGACCTTGGACAGCGGATCGACGTGACCGCCAACGCCAAGGATATTGGTGGCGATCGCGTAACCCGACGTATGGTCGGCACCCATCGTGGCCATCGCATAAGTGACGCCGATGCCCTTGACGGAGCGCGGATCGTAAGCCGGAATGCCCTGGTTCTTGACGACCGGCACGCGGGTAACGCCGTAGACACGGCCGACCTGGCCGGCGCCGCCACCGAGAATGCGACCGAGCGGCGTGCCCTTGCCGATTTCTTCGCGCAGCAGGCGGAGCATTTCCTTGCTATCACTCCAGGGCAGCACGCCGGCTTCCATAGCGACACCGAACATCACTGCCGTTTCGATGCTGTCTACGCCGATGTCGTCCATGATGTTATCGGCTTCGGCGATGTCGTCGAGGTTATCGATGAGACAGTTGGCGCCCAGACCCCAGATGGTCTCGTATTCAAAACCGGAGGTGAGGTATTTGCCGTCCTTGTCGTTGTAGATCTGCGAACATTGGATCTGGCAGCCAGGGTGGCAACCGTGCGACGGCTGACCGCCACGCGCGACGATGGTGTCGTGCATCGTTTCGCCGGAAATCTTGTCGTGAGCGGCATATTGCCCGGAAGTGAAGTTGCGGGTCGGCAGGCCGCCGGCTTCGTTGAGGATGTTCACCAGAATATTGGTGCCGTAGGTGGTCAGACCCTGGCCGCTGACCGGGTGATCGAGCAGGGTCTTGGCGAAGATGCGGGCGGCATCCTTGAAGCGGACCATGTCCTTGGGCATGACAGGCGGCGTGCCGGCGTCATCGATGGAAATGAACTTGATCTTCTTCGAACCCATCACTGCGCCGAGGCCACCGCGACCGAGGCTGCGGATATGCACATCGGGGTCGACCACGGAAATATTCGCCGAAAGCATCTTCATTTCGCCGGCGGGGCCGACCGACATGATGCCGACCGGCTTGCCGAAGCGGGCCTGGACCTGACGGACCAGGCAGTAGTTGCCAAGGCCAACCGTTTCGGTTTCTTCCTGGATGGTGATCGCGTCCTTGGTGACGTGCACGCTGTACCATTTGTCGTCTTTCGGCATGCCTTCGACGATCAACGCCTTGATGCCGAGTTTGGCCAGCATCCGGGCAGCAGTACCACCGGCGTTGCATTCCTTAATCCCGCCGGTCAGCGGGCTCTTGGCGCCGGCCGACAAGCGGCCGGAGTTAGCGGCCGAAGTGCCGGTCAGCAGACCGGGAGCGAACACGAGTTTGTTGCTGGCGCCCAGCGCATGGCAGGTGGGCGGAACTTCTTCGGCGACGACAGTGGAGGTCAGTGCCCGGCCACCCAGCCCGACCCAGTTCGCCGGAACGGGTTCGATGCTGGTGGTGAGGTCGGACATATTGATACGTACGATGCGGTCCATAACTAGCTCCTAATTGCTGATTGTCGATTCGGACCGGAACCGCCGACGCACAAATCGTCTGCGCCACGGCTCCGTTATTTCGTTCGTTGCTTCAGGCCGGGACGCAGGCGTCGGAGTTGCACAGCTGAGCGCACATCGGACTGTCGTAGACGCCTTCACACTGCGTACACTTGGTCGGATCGATGGTGAACAGCTTTTCAACGTGGCTGATGGCTCGGTTTGGGCATTCTGATTCACAAGCGGCGCAGGCTTGGCAAAGGTCTGGGAGGATTTTGTAGGCCATGATGTTCTCCGTGAAAGTTACGAAATCGTCGCGTCCGACGCCCTGATTACCGCGGGTTACTCTGCGACCCGGAGAACCTCTGAAACATGTTCCCCGTGCCATGAACGCAGTATTCGACCGCAGCGTCGATTGCTTCAAGCGAATCGCGTTATTTTTCGCTCTGCTGTCACGTTTCGTGACAGTTTTTTGCGTCATCTGACCATGCCAGGCTGCGTTATATAGCGGAAAACACAGGGAAAAACGGCTCATGGGGGCGCCGCGACCAGGCGGAAATGGGCCATGCTTGATCGATACCAGGAGGTGCCGCCAGGAGAAGCCGCGCGCCGCGCGGCCTTGCGCAGCGGGAAGCGAACGAGCCTAGGCAGGTGCGAAAAAGCGGGCGAGCCGACGGTCGATCAGGCAATGAACTGCCGAGGGGTGGCCTGTCGGGCGAGGTTTGGTGCGAATTCAGGCAGAAAAAAACCCCGCACGGCGCGAGACCGGCGGGGCTAGCACGGCTCGCTCGCCAGACAATCTGGCGGGGGCCGCACGGGCGGTCGACGCTTAGGCCGGGACGCAGGCGTCGGAGTTACATAGCTGGGCGCACATCGGACTGTCGTAGACCCCTTCGCACTGCGTACACTTGGTCGGATCGATGGTGAACAGCTTTTCGACGTGACTGATGGCGCGATTCGGGCATTCGGATTCACAAGCGGCGCAGGCTTGGCAGATGTCTGGGAGGATTTTGTAGGCCATGATATTTTCCTTGAAAGTTATGGAATCATCGCGTCGGATGCGATGCTTTCCGAGTAATAAAACTTTTACCTTGCCGCGCATGAAATGCACGGCACGATGCCGCTCATGACGATGAGCGATCCATTTTCCATCGCATCGCTTCTGCGGTCCGCGGGAACGTCCAGAACAATGTTCCCTGCGTGCTGCGTACAGTAGCTGATCGCAGCTGGCCGAAACAAGGGAACCTAGGACTTTGCCGTTACGCTGTGTCATTTTGTAACAGCGCCCTTTTCTGCCGAGCCGCGCGCTGCAATTACGCAGGGGTGGAAGCGGGTATCGCATTCGCTGCACAGATGTCGATGGCCAACTGGTCGAGGGCGGCGAAGTCCTCGGGTTTAGGCGTTCCGCCCGTGTTGACCGGGGCCAACCAGTCGACCTTCAGGTTGGGCAGCAGTCCGGTCAGCGCGTCGGGCATGCCCGTTCCCCAGCCGTAGGAGCCAATGATCGCCGCATACTTCGTTTTTGGTCGCAATGCATTGGCCAGATAGGCAGCATAGGCCATCGCCGGGTGCGGGCCGTCGAGAACCGTCGGCGAGGCGAAGACGACCGTAGACGCTTCGATCAGCGCCGCAGCGAAGCGTCCGGAGTCGAGATCGACGACGTTGAAGGTCTTCACCGACAGGCCTTTTTCCATTAGCCGATCGACGAGATAACTCACCATCGTAGACGTGCTCTCGTACATCGAGAGATAGGGAATGATCACCTCGGGACGCGTCGCGTCGCCGGCCCATTTCCGGTACAGCGAAAGGATGAACTCGGGGCGCGCATAGACCGGGCCGTGGCTGGGTCCAATCATTTCGATAGCCATCTTCTCCAGACGCTTCAGGTGCTTATTCACGTTCGCCCGGTAGGGCATCATGATTTCGGCGTAGTAGGTACGCGCCGCCCGTTCGACGCGCGCTTCGTCGGTAGCGTAAAGGTCGGAAGTCGCCAGATGGGCACCGAGGAAGTCGCAGGAGAACATGATGTGATCCTCCTCGACGTAGGTGATGGTCGTGTCCGGCCAGTGTACCCACGGCACCCACATGAAGCGCAGCGTCTTGTCGCCAAGCGACAGCAGCTGTTCGTCCTGAATCAGGGTCAGGACTTCCGCCGGCAGGCCTAGGCTGGACTTGAGCAGGCTGCGGCACTTGACGTTGGCGAGCACCTTCGCTTCCGGATATTCGGCGAGCACGGCCGGGATCGATCCGGCGTGGTCCGGCTCGGCATGGTTGGACACGATGTAGTCCAGGCGTTCCAGGCCCATGCCTTTCAGTGCCTTGATGAAGCCGGCGGTCATCGAGGGATGCACCGTGTCGATCAACGCCGTTTTTTCGCTACCCTTGACGAGGTAGGCGTTGTAACTGGTGCCTTCGGGTAGCGGAACCAATTCATCGAAGAGTTTCCGGTCCCAGTCGATGGCGGATAGCGAAAATACGTTGGGTTTGAGTTCTCGAACAATCATGATGTGATCCTTTCGCAGTTCAAACTGCTGGTCGTTGCGCAGTACGTCTTTCCACGGACGGGTCGCGCGCTGCAAACAGCACCCATTGTTCCGTGGCTCTCGTTCAGTATTTGACCCGGCACACCGCGATACAAGGAGAACGGCGGCGTTCGCACTTGCCGTGTGTCATTTCGCGACAGCCAGCTTGCGGCGTGATTTCAGCCGGTCAGATCCGCCGGGCGGCCGTTGAGCAGGCGAACCTGGGCGCACGCCCCGTCCGGCTCGACAACGTTGACGCAACCGTAGTCCTGGCCAAGGCGAAACATATTGATCACCGGCATGCCGAGCAGGTGGCAAAGCAGCAGGCGGTTCAGTCCGGCGTGGCCAACGACGACCACGCGCTCACCGCCGGCACTGTGGATCGCCGCCCAAGCGGCCAGGGCGCGCCGGCCGCACTCGGCGAAGCTCTCGCCGCCGGGGACTCGGTAATTCTCGAGGTCACGGCCCCGCGCCGCGTATTGCGCCGGGAAGCGCGCGGCAACCTCGCGGCGCGACAGCCCCTCCCACTCGCCCAGGGCGATTTCGCGCAGGCCGGGCCGCGCTTCGACTGCCAGGCCCGTCGCGCCGGCGATGATGGCGGCCGTTTGCCGGCAGCGCAGCAGGTCGCTGCAATAGATGCCGTCGATCGCGCACTCGCGCAGCGCAGCGGCTAGCGCCTCGGCCTGACGCACGCCTTCCGGTGCCAGCGGCAGGTCGGTCTGACCGATGAAACGATCGCGGCTGTCGCGGGCCAAGGCGCCGTGGCGCAGCAGGTAGACGGTGCTCACGACGCCACCTCGACGGCGATCCGGCGCTTGGCAACGCGGCGATGCAAGGAACCATCGTGCGATACCGACGCGCTCAGGCGCAGGCCTAGCGCGTGCTCTGCCGCAGCCACTTGGGGAATACCCGCCAGGGCCCGGTAAACCGTCGTCAGTAGCGCGGTATCGTCGGTGGACCCGCCGCCGACGGGAGCGATCTCCAGTTGCAAGAGCGGCGGCTCACCGGCCCGGAAGGTGGCGCCGAAGTCGGCCACCGCATCGAGCGCGAACAGGGCCTCGTCGAGTTCGGACATATTCAGCTCGCCGGCGGCGCCCAGGGAAATCCCGCCCTGCCGCCGCTTGATGCTGGACAGACGCGCGAGCGGCGAGCCGCAGGCACAGGCGCCGGGCAACAAGCGCGACAGGTCGCCGGTACGGTAACGGATGAGCGGCATGCCGCGCCGCTTGAGGGTGGTGAACACCACCTCGCCCATTTCGCCCGGCGCGACGGGGTCGCCGCTCTCCGGATCGACGACCTCAATCAGTAGGTCGCTCTCGCGCAGGTGGTAGCCGGCGTGAGCGGCGCAATCTACGCCGCCGCCGAGGCCCATCTCGGTCATCCCGTAGTGCTCGAAGACCTCGCAGCCCCAGAGCGCAGCGAGGCTCTGGCGCAAGCTGGGCGCCGCGTAGTCCGCGCTCAGCAGCACGCTTCTGACGCGGATCGGCAGCCGGCCCGAGACGGCGCCATGGCGCGCCACGGCGAGCAAGGGCACGGGTGCGCCAACGACCACGTCTGGCCGTTCGCGGCGCAGCAGCGCGGCCGTATCCGCTGGATCCAACGGCCAGCCGACCGGAATCGCGGTCGCGCCCAGACGATGCAGGGCGGTAACCAGCAAATCGCCGACGCTGCCAGGCCGCTCACCGGGAAAGAGGATGAGGACGCGGTCGCCGGCGCGCGCCGGCAAGCGCATGCCGTAATCGAAAAAATCGCGCGTCGCTTCCTGGTCCTCGGGCGTGAAGAACAGGCGCTTGGGCGCGCCGCTGGTGCCCGAGGTTTCCAGCGTGACGATGCGGCTGATCTCGCTTTGCGAGACGCAAAGCAGCGGCGGATCGTTGCGGCGCAGGTCGTCGGCCGTTGTGAAGGGTAATCTGCGCAGCTCGTCCAGCCCGCCCGGCAACGTTTCATCGACGTGCCCGAGCAGGCGCCGATAGAAGGGACTGCGCTGCTTCACCCAGGCGACGGCGGCACGCAACTGCAGCAATTGGTAGGCGAGCAGCTCGGTGCGTAGAAAGGATGAGCCGTTCAGGCCGAGCTTGGTGGCCGTCCACGCGTCGAGCGGATTGGCCGACGACATGGTCTCAAACCTCAGCGTAAGCGCTGGCACAGACCAGTGGCCGGTACAAGGACTCGCCGGACATCGCCGTCAGGTTGTAGGCGCAGAAGGGGACGATGCGCCGATCGGGAGCGACGACGTGAATGAAGCATTCGCGCAAGCGTTCGAGATCGAGCGTCCAGGCATCCTGGAAGGCCATGCCGGAAAGACAGAAGCTGTGCCGACGCTCGGCGAGGAAGGCGTCGAAACTGGCGACGTCGATGCCGGCACACTCGCCGCTCGCGCGTACCTCCTTCGCCGCCCACTGGGTGGCTACAAAACGGCGGGCGCGCAAGGCGTCATCGCCGGGCGGCGAGGCG
>Ga0209125_1000421_pt1 | contig 56461 bp, 56 predicted proteins | sample BarGraIncub1131A_FD_184503 | JGI IMG/M metagenome (GOLD analysis project Ga0209125, IMG submission 184503) | Arctic peat soil microbial communities from Barrow, Alaska - Barrow Graham LP Incubations 11-31A (SPAdes) (version 2) | ecosystem: Environmental > Terrestrial > Soil > Wetlands > Peat... | reverse complement strand
TCCCGTGGCCAACGGAAGTATCCTAGGTCACAATTTTCTTGGGTGCCCTTAGCTCAGTTGGATAGAGCGTTCGGCTACGAACCGAGAGGCCGTGGGTTCGAATCCCTCAGGGCACACCATTTAAGTCAACTTAAAAGATATAAAATAAATAAAAAAGAACTTCGGTGAGAAGTTCTTTTTTGTCGTTCTAATATTTCTATGTGCGTATACGCTTAGATGCTAATTTTTCTTCATTAACCAATTTAGAAAGAATAAGTACAAAATCATAATAAAACTGTACGTATGAACTTCAAAATGAAAAAATAGAAGTGTGTTAATACGGAAGTTATGTATTAAAGTATTAAAGGACAGAAAGACCAAATAATGAACCTGATTAAGAGGAAAAACGGCCAGATTGAGACAAAATGAATATTTCACGCTAATGATACCAACGATATTCAATTGGATACCGGCAGTACACACTCAGATTAACAAGCTTTTATTTGTTCATTTCTTCCTCACAAACAAAGATATATTCACCAAGATCTAAGATACTGGGATTTTCTCCGCATAGTTTACAATCACTGTTTCTCTGAAACTTTAAGATTTCAAATTCCGAACCCAAAGCATCAAAAATCAGAAGCCCGCCTTTTAAAGGTGACTCAACACCCATAATAACTTTTAGTGCTTCAGCAGCCTGAAGAACACCCATTAACCCAGGAACAGGACCTAAAACACCGGTTTCTGAGCAACTTGGAGTAGAATTGGATGTAGTTGATTCAGGAAATATACATCGATAACAAGGGCCTTTTCCTGGAACAATGGTGGTTACTTGACCATACAAGGATATTGCCCCTGCTTCAATATATGGTTTTTTCATAAAAAAGCAGGCATCATATAACAAATACCTCGCTGGAAGATTATCAAGTCCATTTATAATGATAGCATAATCGTTAATAATATTTAGTGCGTTTTCCCTGGAAAATGCAACTGGATGGACTTCAACATTCAATAGCGGGTTAATCATTTTTAATGTTTGCTTTGCTGATTCAACCTTTTGCAACCCAATTTTAGAGGTTGTGTGAAGTATCTGCCGGTTCAGATTACTAAGCTCTACATAATCATAATCCACTAACCCAATAGTTCCAATACCTACTCTGGCTAAGGATAAGGCAGCTGGACAACCAAGTCCACCCGTTCCGACAATTAATGCTTTAGTCTGGGATAATGATTTCTTTGTCTGTTTAAACGAAAGTTGAGAACTTTGAAGTTTTTCTTCAGAGCTAGAAAAATTATTACTAAATGACATTTCCCATAAATTAAAATATAAAGGTTCATTTAGTAACTTGCCAATATTTAGTTGTACTTTTATAAGTTCAATAACCATAAATGTGCCTAAAAAAGCAGTGGACATAAATATTCCGGTTTCACGAAAGCGTTCCTGATTTAGGATTTTTTTATCAAAAATATGTTTTTCTGAAATTTCTGTTATAAAGTTAACTATTAAGTTCATTTCACGAGAAAAGGACACATAACCTTCCCAAGCATCGGTAACTCCAATCAATGTTGGTGAGAATTTATGAGAATTGGCCCGATTAAGAATATTACTCATCTGTGTCGTGAAATCAAAACTTCCTATGATAATATTAAAATCCACCAGCACATTATTGGTGTCTGTTATTTCAATCGTTATATCTGGATTCAGGTCATGAAGATGTACTAATAAAGAGTCCCAACCCTTTTTATTTTCTAGCAAACAATATATTTTTCCTATGCCTGATGCAGTCAAATAATTCAGGAGTACTTCACAGGCAATTATTGATTGTGAACAGATTAAAACACTGGTTTCCAGTAATTTCTTTTGCCCTACACCACTTATCTCTGGCATAATAATGTGACGCAAATATCGTTGGATCTGATCTTTATTCATAGTGCCATGATTTGTTTCTTTTTTATCAGAAAATTTTTCTGTTGTTTTTTCTGAAATATTTCTGGATTTAGTCCGTTTTTTCTTATTTCTGTTCAGATGATCATTGATTGCTGCATGAAGAGCCTCAGCTGCGATATTTGAACATAGGATCTTCTGAGGAGGGAGACCTTTTAAAGCCTTTGCTACGTCATCATTAGTTATTTTCATGGCAGTCTCTAAAGATTTTCCGAAAGCTAGAACCGTCAACATACTGCTTGCAGCAATGGCAGCTCCACAGCCAAAGGTTTTGAATCGCACATCAACCAAAATTTTATTATGCACTTTTATATAAATAGTAATTTTATCGCCATCAGCAGGATTTCCTGACTGGCCGATACCATCAGCATCGGGAAAACTGCCTACATTTCTGGGGTTAGTAAAATGGTCAAGTACGGTATCATTGTACAAATTCAACATCTCCTTTAAATCATTTTCAGCTTTTTTAAATTTATAATGGTTCGGGTACTTATGTTTTTCTTTATTTTATACATTTTTTACAATTACTTCAAAGAATGATATTTCTTTTGACCTATTTCATAAAGATTATTTCCTTGAGAATCGATTGTCACAATAACCGGAAAATCTACTATTTTCATTTTATGTATCGCTTCTGTACCCAAATCTTTAAATGCAATTACTTGAATAGATTTTATGGATTTGGAAATTAAGGCTGCAGCTCCTCCGGTTGCTGAAAAATACACACATTTATTTTTCAGCATTGACTGGATGACTTCTTTGGACCGCAATCCTTTTCCGATCATCCCTTTTAAACCTAAATCCAGTAATGAAGGAGTATTCGCATCCATTCTTGAACTGGTGGTTGGACCTGCGGACCCACAAACTTTCCCAGGTGGGGTAGGAGCCGGACCAACATAATAAATTATATTCCCATGTACATCAAAGGGAAGTTCCTTATCCTGACTAATCAGTTCAACCATCCGACCATGGGCACTATCTCTTGCTTTATAGATTATACCACTTAATAAAACAATATCTCCTGCCATTAAATCATCCACCATAGCATCAGACAGTGGGGTTCTTATCTTTTTTACCGTCATTTTTTACCCCTCTCATATTTTTGAGATGATGTGCCGTGAGGCGTGACAACATATATTCACCGCAACAGGAATGGAGGCTATATGGGTTGGATAATAATCAATATTTACTGCCAATGCAGTTACTCTTCCACCTAATCCCCCTGGACCAATTCCTAAATTGTTAATTTCTTTGAGCATTTCTTCTTCAAGTATGGCATATTTCAAATTTTCATTATGCTCACCAATTTTTCTCATTGTTGCCTTCTTGGCTAATAATGGCAGCTTTTTCCATCGTCCCACCGACTCCTACACCAAGAATAATGGGTGGACATGAATTCGGCTCAGCTCTGTTAACGGTGTCCAGTATAAATTTGCGCACACCCTTTTCCCCATCGGATGGGATCAACATTTTGACAGTACTCATGTTTTCACTGCCAAACCCTTTTACAAGTAGCTCAATCTTCATTTTGAATCCAGGTACAATGTCAATATAAATAATAGCCGGGGTATTATCCCCGCTGTTTTTTCGATCAAAAATCGGCTATGCAACAACTGATTTCCTAAGATAACCTTCAGAATATGCCTTTCTCACCCCAGAGTTTATAGCCTCTTTCAATTCACCGTCTATTATGCTTATGCCCTGTCCAAGATCAATAAAGATGACAACCATCCCTGAATCCTGACAAATTGCAGTGCTTTCTTTTGCAGCATCCCGTGTTGATAAGCCTTCAATATTTTCCCCATCAATTCTGCGATTTCACCAAATTTTTTTAAATTGCCTGTAACTGCAAATTTTACAAATTCTGCTAAAAGTGCGCCATTTGCATCGCCATGGGCTACCTTGTTATTTACCTTCCATAGGGTATGCCAAGGCATGCACCGCACCAACGCCGGCTGTAGCCATACCGATACCTGCAAGCATGGCACTTAATGACATATTGTACCTTGCTTCAACGTCACTTCCTCGACTGACTGCCGTACGGAGGTTTTGAGATATTAGCTTGATTGCTTCTTTATGATAAAGTTCTGTCATGGGAATTGCTTTCACTGCTACATAACCTTCAATGGTATGGGTCAATGCATCTATACCCGTTGAACCCGTTAATCGAGGGGGCAAGGAAAGTGTCAGTAGCGGATCAATGATTGCAATCGTTGGCGCAATATGATGACTCATGACGCCACCTTTGATATGGGTGATATCATCCTTTAAAATTGCTGCATTGGATACTTCACTTCCGGTACCGGCGGTTGTTGGAATGATAATAATGGGAATGGCTGGTTTTGGAACCACCTCAACTCCGATATACTGTCTAACAGGGAGTGGGTTATTAATGAGAACCGCCGCAACCTTTGCCACATCTGCTTGGGCCGATTGTCAAATCGAGAATAATCTATCGAATCAAATTATAAGATTTTGTTTCTAGAGATTCCAAACTATTTTTTCCTTTATGCTAAAATTGGTTTTCCATACCCTACAAAATCAAAACTCCAAGCCCGAGCCTGCAAAATCAGTGCTATTCAAACCAATCATAATTTTTCCAATATTTGTCATGAGATAGCTACTACCTGAAAATAATGTTGTTGAAACACCACGCCCATACCAAATGTCTTGATCGAATTCAGTAGCCTCTTTGTGAAACACAACAACTTCTGCATTAAAGCCTTCTGCTTTCATTGTTCCCACCCATTTTTTCATGATATCCACCCCTCGTTGATAATTATAAATTTTTTTTTAACAAACTTCTAGATAGATATTCATAAACTTACTATAAAATAAATACAAAGTAAATATTAGAATAATAAAATTTAGAACATTTTAACAAATAATCAGAAGTGACCCAATTCTAGTATTTCACACCAATGATACCAACGATATTCAATTGGATACCGGCAGTACACACATTGATACTGACAACGATTCACAAATCAATACTGGCTATTTATGGAATGATATCGCTGCAATATAATGTATATTAGGGAATAAATATTCCTTAATACATTAATAAAAGGAGGACATGAATATGTCCAGAAAAATTGCAGTAAAGCTCATTATGGAATTACGTGCCAATGGTCTTTCGCAATCATCAATCGCACGCAGCAGACACATGTCAAAGACTTCTGTTAATGAAGTTTTCCGTATTGCTGAAGAACAGCATCTTTCTTATGATGATATCAAAGACAGATCTTCAGGAGAAGTCTATCATCTTTTCTTTCCCCATAAACATGCTGAAGAAACCGTTTATGCGCTACCGGATTATGACTATGTTCATAATGAGTTGACCAAAGTTGGTGTCACACTCAAAATTCTCTGGCAAGAGTATCGGGATAAATGCAGTGCAACGTCACATCCTGGCGTTGGTTATACTAAATTTTGTAATGGCTATCTGGTTGATTAAACAGCTTGAATAGTGATCTAAATAGTTTTTTAGACACCTATTAATTTCTTCCGTAGTGACTATCACTCAATATTAAGTAACAATGTGCATGTGTATTCAAATTCTTTTAAAATGTTTTCACTTCTCTAATAAAAGCACGAATCCCCTACACCCCGAGTTTAAAGCAAAAACGTTATACATAAATTACATCAGTATGATTGCGACTATAATTAACCGCCTCCAATTAGTCTTAAAATTGTCATTTTCATCTCATCCTGAGCCAATCGATGTCCTAAATCAATCCGTGATAATACACAACCATCCACAATAACAATATTCGCCCCTTCAATCACTACTCCATATTTCTTAAAAGTTTTTTCCAGAGTCAATCCTGGATAAAACTCATATTCTTTTTCATTAATAGTAATCATCAGAAATCAAACAATACTTCCAATTCCAAATCGTTAATGTCAAATACCGAACCAGTAGCAGGTGATATGTCTGTATAAAAGAACTCTGGGAGACGATCATCTTTAGTTGTCATACCAGCCATTTGATTGTATCTTCTTTCGGTAAGAAGGGTAGTTACTCCTATGGTAGCCACGCGGGTAAATTCTGAAGTTCCTCCATAAAGAGCTGCCATTAGTTCCCCAAGCAAAGGAAGAACAGGAACAGCATGAACAAAAGCGAAAAGACACATCATACTGTCGGCAAAACACATAGCCACCTGTAATTTATTGGAAGCATAGGCTTGACCAGTTCGACCAGCATCATCAAATGCTCGACCCATGGTAAGGCCTGCGGTGTGGTCGGCACCCATAGGACTAGTTGCATAGGTAATACCCGTTCCTTTGGTGTTTCTGGGATCGTACCCTGCCATACTCTGGTGTTTAACGACTGGTATTCGCTTGCAGCCCAGGTGTAATCCCACAGCTTCACAACCTTGACCAAGCAGATTCCCGAATTCTGTTCCCTCTTTCAATTCATTCAAAAGACCCATTACAGCAGGAACATCTCCCCACTCAATTTTTCCTGCATCCATACATACTGCAATGGAATTGGCAGTTTCCATCGTATCCACACCGATGTCGTCACATAATCGATCCATTCGTGCAATGGCATCCAAATCTGAAATATGACAATTCGGTCCGAATAATGCAATCGTTTCGTATTCAAAACCAGATGTTATATAATTTCCATTCGGATCATTGTAGCAATTAGAACAGTGAACCACACACCCTGGTTGACAGGGGATCTTATTTCTTCCTCCGCCTGATTTCAGCTTATCTAAAAACGCTTGTGCGCCAACTTTTTCATAATCGCTAAAAAACTTCCCTGAAAAATTATCCACAGGTAAAATGCCGGAGGCACCGGAAATATCCGTTGTTGCAGCGGTTCCAACAATACTGAATGGGTCGGTTTTTGCCCCTTCAGCAATCACTTTATTAAGCTGTATACAAACTTCTTTAAACTTTGCCTCATCAACATAAGTCACTTTAAACTTTTCACCTGGTTCCTCAATAACCACAGCCTTTAGCCCTTTGCTACCCAAAACAGCAGCGATTCCTCCCCGGGCAGCAGCTCGGCTGGGGTGGCCTGATTTAAACTCGGTAATCTGAATCGAAGCATTTTTATAAAGACGTTCTCCTGCACAACCGATCGATATGACTGCACAAGCATCACCATAAGCTTCTTTCATCGCTTCTGCAAACTCATAATTATTGACACCCTTATATATGGCAGCATCTTTAAGGGTTGCATTGCCATCGGCGCCGATGTGAAGTATCCATAATCCGCTTTCTTCTGGAACATCCAATACCTCAATCATTTTTATTCCTTGACTGGCCATTTGATAGGCGGCGTTTCCACCGCTATTGCTTTCTTTAATTCCCCCGGTTAAAGGACTTTTCGAACCAATAGATAAACGATGTGCTGTTGTTAGCTTGGTTCCTGCAAAAATACCCGTACAAATAACCACTCTATTTTGACTTCCAAGTGGATCACATTGAGGTGGGATACGTTTAATCATATATTGGGCAATCAGGCTTCTGCCCCCAAGTTCCGCTAAATCTTCCTCTATTTTGTCTTTTGTAACCGTGAGTTTTTTCATGTTAACAGTTAATTTTGACCACATTATATCAATACCTCCTTTTTGATTTAGATCACTTCTAAGCATCAAAAGCTGTTTGAAGCATACTGGCAACCTTTGCTGCTGTTATACGATATGGTGCTATGGCAAATCCAGCATCGCCCGTCACCATAGGCGCAATAGCTATAACTTTTTCGAGATCTAATCCTAATTCCTTCATATTTGGTATATCTACAGATTGCATAAATTTACGAAGGAGTTTATTAGCCAAAGCTCCGATTTCTTCCCAAGTTGCGTCCTCTTGAACCTTCTCACCAAAGCATTCACATATCATGGCTACTTTTTTCCATTCTGATTTTGCTGAGTATTCAATGACTTCCGGCAAAACCAATGCACAAGCGAGTCCATGCGGAATGTGAAAAATCGCTCCCAAAGAGTGACCGATGGAGTGTCCTAAATGAACCAAAGCATTTGAAAAAGCCATGCCTGCAAACATAGATGCATTTATCATTTTTTCTCTTGCCTCAAGATTTGATCCATCTTTATAGGCAATAGGTAGCCACTTGACGATATCACGAATTGCTTCTTTTGCTAAAGCATCAGACAAGGGATTGGCTTGGCCTCCAGTCATACATTCTACAGCGTGAGCCAAAGCATCGATCCCTGTTGCAGCCGTCATTTTTGCGGGAAGACCCAAGGTTAAATCCGGATCAACAAGAGCCAGCGTTCCAATACAATGAGGGCCCATAACGCTGTCTTTATTTCCTCTGGATGTACACGAGATAACAGCCATACTTGTTACTTCACTTCCGGTTCCGCTAGTCGTAGGAATAAAAACCATAGGCACTCCGGGTTTCAGATCTGTTCGATAACCAAAATACTGTAAGATAGGTGGTGGATTATTAATAAGCGTATTGATGCCTTTTGCAGTGTCAATGGCGCTTCCTCCTCCTACTGCTACAATACCGTCAATTTTTTCATTTCTGGCCAGTTTCGCTACTTTTTCAACCAATATGTCCGGTGGATCGGCAAGAACATTGCCAAACACAACGGTCTCTATACCTGCTGCTTGAATATTTTCAATTATTGTATCCGCTATTCCAACATCCTTAAGTCCCTGATCATGAACCACCAAGACCTTTCTGCAACCTAATTCTCTCGTTTTCATACCAACTCGTAGTGAAGCTCCAGACCCCATAAGTGCCGGAACAAATACATCATAATTTGTTATCATGTTAGTCTTTCCTTTCTTTTTCAGATACACAAATTCTTCTAGACCAATCTACATATATTCTATCAAAAATACATTTTTTGTATACGGTTTCAATAGACGAATTCCCTCAGGATTTTTTATGCTTTGTGCATAAACTACATAAATAACCCATTTCTTATGTAATTTTGAAAGGTTATATGATAAAATAAGACAATGAGTTAACTCAATTTTTAAGGAGACTGATATGCTTTTTTTAGAAATGGTGAATAAATTAAAAAAAAGTTATGAGATTGCTATTTCAGACTTTGATAACCAAACTTTAATCTTTGATGTTGTGCTTTTAACCAGCAGTCAAGTCGATTGGTTGTCCAATACACTTTATATTGGCAGTCTTTCCCAAATCAATTTTCCCTTGGAACTGCCAATTGCGATACTTTCACCGGATTGTGATGACTTTGAAAACATGCTTTCGCCAGGAAGCTGTTGGGGGATCCTAAAAAGCGAATCTCTGAATGAAATTTACTATATGGCTAAAGAAATCCTATACGAAAACCTGAAATCTCAAGCAATATCCTTTCAGGTTGCCCAAGCGGTGCTTGAGAGTAAAAATATTGTCTCACTCATGAATAAGGTAGCAGCTCTCATGGGCAACGCCCTAATTCTTATCGATTCAAATATGAAAGTGCTTGCCTATTCAACGATATATGAAATTATGGATCCTTTATGGCTTGAGAATATTAAACAAGGCCATTACTCCTACGATTTTATTAAAAAAGTTATGTTCAATCCGGAAATGCAATCTTGGAGCAAAACAGGAGAGGATAATAAAACCATTACACTTAATGGAGATATTCAGCCAAAACTGGTGAGTCGTATCACGAAAAATGGTCATTTAGTAGGAGGCTTGATTATGATCGCTCATCACACACCCATCCGTTCAATTCATACCAATCAGCTGCCTCAAATTGCCAAGTTACTCTATGAATTTTTATGTATTTCCACAGAGAATGAAATTTACAAATCTGTTTACAGTTCGGCAATTGCTCATATTCTTTCTGAAGATAATGAAAACGTTTCTCATGACCTGTTAATCTTGAACAAATCTGATTTCCCTTCTGGAATGAGGGTTGTGATTGCCCGTTTTATTGTGCGCACCAAAAATAGATTTCTAAAAAGATCTATCGGTCTTGAATTCGAAAGAATTTTTCAAAAGGGCTATTCATTTCAATATAAGAATTATATCGGTATTTTAGTGCCTGAAATTTCTTCTGATCAACGACATGCTTTGAGCGAATTAGCAATGCTTGAAAGCATTAACATAGGCATTAGCTGGCTATTTTTTGATATTCTTGACTTAAAGAAATACTTCCATCAGTCCGTCGCCTCCATAAAACAAGCGCAACTTCTAAGAGAAACCAATCAGGTCCTGGATTACACGGACTATGCTTTTTATCATCTACTTAATCAAATTTGGGGGAAAGCCTCCCTCAATACATTTTGTCATCCAGCTCTGATAATTTTAAAAGACTATGATAAAAATAATTCTGCTGATTTTTATAGAACTTTGGAGACATTTTTGTCTGCGAATAAAAACTTGAAAGATACCGCAGAGATTTTAAATCTGCACCGTAATTCTCTCACATATCGGATCACACGAATTAAAGATCTTACGAGTTTGGATCTCAATGACAACAATACTGTTTTTTCTTTAATGTATTCATTTCGTTTAGTGCATTATCTTGAAGCTTCTGATTTATTCAATTTGTAATAAATTGAATATCAAGCTGTTTATAGTAAGATATAAATGGTTTAGTTTACCATTCACAACACTACCAAATATTAACCAAATTGAAAGAGCAAAACATTGTACCAGAGCACATTGAAATGTTCTCAACCATCTTCAAAGCTTCTTTAGGCTCTGACATAAAAGCCCTATTAAGTGGACGTTTCTACGTTTCACATGAATCCATATCCTTGATAGTCGTTCAAAAGATTTGTGTATTTCATGAGAAAGCAAGTAACCAATAACAAATCAAGTGAAAAGAAAAAAGAATTAATCCAACGGATTATTCAAAACAATCGAGGAAGTCACAATCCCGAACTACAGATCGTTGAGGATTTCAAACAGGATATTGAGCAACGAATGGACAACGTTGCCGTTTTTTATCCCTTGGCTGAAATTCTGCAACGTCGGGATGTTGATGATGCAAACTTACAGTTGGTGCCAGAATTATGTTTCCTATTTTCAACCTATTTGATCTACATTGGAAAATCTAATTTCAAGGGAGTCTCATTCTCGGAATTGACTTATTTTGTTAAACAAAAAGTTATCCCAACACTGGGAATACCTATTTCTGACGATGACGAAATCAAAGTATTAACCGATGCGACCTTGGAAGCACTTCAAAATAATGGTCATAATTACAGTTTTTCAACCCTTCGATTGGGATGCCATGAAATTCATCAAGCATGTTGAAATTAAACAATCTGACGAGGGGACATTGCTTTATTATGTAACCGAGCAAGGGATCGATTTTTATTTTAAAACCAAAAAATTACCAGATGAAGCCAAAATTACCATCAATCTGTTTTTGTTTCAATAACAGATTGAAAAAGGGGTGTATGTTTTTTCATATGAAACCGTTCTTCGACTGAACTGTTATTGACAATTCCAAATTATCTACTTAGTTACTATTGTTTAGCATATTTTGATATTTGTATCACAACTATTTGTGATACAAATATCAAAATATATGATTTGCAATTGAAGATCATATAAAATTATGATACTATGACCAAAATTGAAAGAATAATATCAGGGGGAAAAGACGATATGATTGAACAGAATTCAAACCGAGACAGATGGATGCGTATGCATGCCGATCCTGATATGCGAGAGAAATTATCAAAACATTTAAGGGAAAGCTGGGAGAAAAGCGATGCCTGCAAAGTGGATTATCTGAATGCGCTTCCGGAAAAAATTTCATCTGGTGAATTTGCAAAGATTAAAATCAAAAACAGACGCTTATACATCTATACGAATAGTGTAATCGATTTCCCTTTATCCCAGATTCATTTTCCAGAGTGCGGCGTACTGTTGTTTGATAAAACGGGGTGTCTCCTACAGCTGTATGGAAATAATGAGTTTCTTTCATGGGCAGCGGATAATCATATTAAAATCGGGACCCGGTGGACGGAAAAAACAATCGGGACCAATGCAGTTTCATTAGGAATGATGAATAAAGAAACCGTATCGCTTAGGGGAGAAGAAAACTATTCTGAGTTTCTCACTGGAGGAATATTCTCCTATACTCCAATAAAACTGGATGATGGCGAACTTCTTGGGGGAATTGTTCTGGCGGCTCCATCCAATACATCGGTGAAGTATTTACGACCACTGTCATTTATGGTCGCCCGGGAAGTTGAACTTCAGATATTTTGGTTTGAAACCATCAGCAAGTACAGCAATATGACAGAAAATGTGGGTTTGATGTGTCTGGATCAATCCAATAAAACAAATCGGATCATTATAATGAATAACGAAACCATTAGAATGCTAGGAGTTCCAAAAAAAGATTACTTTTACGACAAACTCGAAAATGTAATTGAAGTGGATGACAACAATAAGCCATTCTGGGATATTATCAATAACAAGAAAAAGATGCTGGATAAAACCATTTCATTGAGTGTCAATGGCAAGCAGGTGGTGGTCAATCTCAGTACAGCTGCCTTTAAAGAAGATAAATTCCATATTAATGGCGTTATCATATACATTCAATCCATTAAACGGATCAACAAATTAGTTTCCCAATACTCTGGGAATATAGCACGGTTAAACTTCAGTGACATTATTGGAGAAAGCGAGATTATGACGGATGTAGTCCGTCGAGCAACAACAGCAGCAATGACTGACGCCAATATTCTTATTTTAGGGGAAAGCGGTGTCGGAAAAGATGTGTTCGCTCAGGCAATCCATAACAGTAGCGCCAGAAAAAACAAGCCATATGTTGCCATTAATTGTGCGGCTTTCTCAAAAGAGTTGATTGCCAGTGAACTATTCGGGTACGACAGCGGGGCTTTTACCGGGGCAAAAAAAGAAGGGCGGATTGGGAAATTTGAGCTTGCGAATCAGGGAACACTGTTTCTTGATGAAATCGGGGATATGCCCCTGGACCTTCAGGCAATTCTCCTTCGGGTTCTGGAAGAGCAATGCTTCCGAAAGGTGGGAGGAAATACCCTGGTGAATGTAAATGTACGTATCATTGCCGCTACCAATTCAAATCTCAAGGAGAAAATCGCCAGCGGACTTTTCAGAGAAGATTTGTTTTACCGGCTGGGCGTGATCCGTCTTCATGTTCCCCCATTAAGGGATCGAGGTGATGATGTGCGGCTTCTGGCAGAACATTTTATAAATCATATTTGTTCCCGGCTGGATAAGCCAATGGTCACTTTTTCATCCAGTGCGATTGTTTTTATCCGCAGGTATGCATGGCCGGGAAATGTCCGTGAGTTGCAAAACTTATTGGAGGGAATCATCAGCACGTCAACAGGAACCCTCATTGACGAAACTGGCATACGAAGTTATCTCCGGGATTTTAGAGACGAAGTGACAACAAAGCTTGAGTTCATCCCAGATGAAATAGAAAACCCGGATGATTTCATCTATGACGAACGCAGTGAATTTTTAAAGGCATTGAAGCGCTTCAACAATAACAAAACCAAAGTGGCGGCCTATTTGGACATGCCCCTCAGCACATTTTATAGAAGATTAAAAAAATATGGTATGCATTAAGTGCAGAAAAAAGACATAATAATGAAGTGAAATGACATACTATGAGAATTAATAAAGTTTATTAATATCAATTGATCAAAGAAAATTTCAAAATAAATTGAAAACGCTGTTTTAACTAAGAAAAATGATTCTAAAACAATTGGAAATACTAGTGTTTATTGCAATTAAATATATTATGGTGAAGTGTATAATATATTATTTGGAAAAAATAATTTATATCTGTTTACTTTGCAAATAGAGATGATTTGTCATAAGCCTTGCTTTAATAAAGTGCGATGTTGTTTTTTTAAAGCTTGAGGAAACTGTCCAACAATTTGTTAATAAATAGGATCGAAAATCAGGGGAGGGTTTAGTATGAATGATATGAAGTCGGTTCCGGACCTTGCATATTATAGGGCTCGTACAAGTGGACGAAGGGAGGCGGTATTCGATTATGACAATAAAAAGAGCTATACATATGCTGAAATTGAAAAGCGGGCCAACTGTCTTGCATTTTTCCTTTTAGAAGAACTTGGGCTAAAAAAAGGCGATCGTATTGCATTTTGTGCAGAGAATTCAATTGCTTTCATCGATGCGTTTTTTATGAGTTGTAAAACTGGTATCATTTTAACTTCCTACAATTATATGTTGGGGAGAAATGAATTGAATATACTTCTTGAGAAAGAAACACCACGTGTCGTTTTTTATTCAAATAATTGCAAACAAGCAGTGGAAAATCTCAGGCAAGACGGGATTGAAAGGGAATATATTCCAATAAACGGAGACCTCGATGATCGGGACCGGTATATTTATTCAGATATCACGGCATATGAATCCAATGGAACGGCTGTTTTTGAGACGCCTCGTTTTGATGAGATACAAATGCTGATCCATACTGGGGGAACAACTGGAGAGCCAAAAGCAGCGATGATGAGTTACTGGGCTCTGTTTTTCAACGCAATGGGTGAGATACTCACTGCTGGAATAAATCGTTATGACTGCGTCAATGTGATGCTGCCATTTTTTCATACAGCAGGATGGAATGTTCTAATGCTGCCGACGCTAATAGCCGGTGGCCGGGTGATTATCACGGAAAAATTTCAACCTGAAAAGATACTGAAAATCATTGAAACGGAGCGCCCGACGGCTTGTCTCGGAATCGAAACGATGTACAGAGCCATTTCCCGTCATCCGGATTTTGAAAACGCTGACTTTTCCTGTTATCGATGGATGCTCAACGGAGCAGCACCCATATCCAGGGAAACCCTTAAAGTATACTGGAATAAGGGCGTTAAAATGGTTAACGCATACGGCATGACAGAGATCGGACCTAATAATTTATCACCAGCTGTGAATGACATGACACCAGAAGAAATAAACGAAAAATGGATATCTGTTGGAAGGCCCATGTATTTTAACAATATTCGCCTGGTAAATGAAAATGGTGTGGATGTTCATGATGGGGAAAGGGGAGAACTTCTTTTTAGTGGGAATCTTACGTTTTCCGGGTACTGGATGGATGTTGAAAAAACGAACGATATTGTGAGAGATGGATGGATCCACACAGGAGACATTGCTTATAAAGATCAGGACGGTTACTACTATATTTGCGGCCGAAAAAAGAATATGTTTATTTCCGGCGGTGAAAACATTTATCCCATAGAAATTGAACATACGATTATGGGACATTCTTCCATCGAATGCGTTTGTGTGTTCGGCGTTCCAGACGAACGGTGGGGAGAAGTCGGTAAAGCCATCGTTGTTTTAAAACCAGAAAGATCTGTGACGAAAGAAGAATTACAGGCATATATCGGAAAAGAAAAATCGTATATTAAAACACCCAAATATATTCAGTTTATTGATAGCATTCCTAAAAACGGCGTAGGCAAGGTCGATCTTGTTCAAGTCAGTCAAATATACGGTTATCCTGCTGATGCATAATTTAGAAATTATTGGCAATCAAATGAATGAGAACGGTATTAAGTGGAGTAAAAAAATAAATCATGAGTTTAATTTGTTGTATTAGAATTAATTGTTTATTATAAAAAATAGAAAGTGAGAAGACGATGAGTGATTTAAAGGAACAGAAAAAGAAGGAAAGTCTGAAAAAATTTAAAAAGGAATATCCCAGAACTAACCAGGGGCTTCTTGACCGGGTACATGGATACCATTATTTGAAATACATTAATCTGTATATTCATTATATGCAAAATGCCCTTAATGGACTAAAACCAATACCTGACGATCTGAAATATCCGGATGATAAGGATTACTTGGACGCAGAAGATGCGGTTAAAATGTTTGTGGATCAAACAGGATTTATAGCAAGTAACATGGAAACCAATGAATACCATGCGAAGGTGATACGGGTTGAGGATGCAAAAAAAATTCTTTCACTCCACGAAGATTTAAATCTTCCGGATTTGCCAAAAACAGTTATTCCTTACAATTTAGCCAGAAAAGCGATTATCAAAGACCCGGAAAGCATTGCGGTTGTTGAATGTCCCTGTCGTGAAGCCAGAGGAGATGCAGGCTGCTATCCAAGAGAGGTCTGTCTTATTTTAGGGGAACCATGGGTAAGTTTTGTTCTGGATTATGTGTCAGATACAAAAGCGAGACGAGTTACTCAGAAAGAGGCACTTGAAATCGTTCAAGATCAGCATGAACGGGGAAATGTTCAATCCGCATTTTTCAAAAGCTCATTAAATGACCGCCTTTATGCAATATGCAATTGCTGCACCTGCTGCTGTACTGCAATGTCAGCTTATAATTTATTAGATGCCCCAATGTTTGCATCTTCCGGTTATAAATGCTCCGTTGATGAAGAAAAATGTGTTTCATGTGGAATTTGTGTTGATTACTGCAAGTTCAATGCAATGCAAATGGTGGATGATAAAATGGTTTTTGACAGTGCAAAATGTTTAGGTTGTGGTGTTTGTGAATCAAAATGCACATCCGGGGCTATTTCCATAATCAGAGACGATCCATCTATTTGCGAACCGTTAGATGTGGATGTACTGATTCCAAAATACACACCAAGAGCATAACAAACTATAGAAATAAAGTGAAAATAGATAAGCTTTAAGGAGAAAAAGGATGCATGAGCTCTCAATAATGGAAAATGTTCTTGATATATCCGTTGATTATGCAGAAAAGAATAATGCCAGTAAAATTGTTCAGATAAACATTACTTCAGGAGCTTTATCGAACATTATTCCAAAATGGGCACAATTGTTTTTTAGGATGATCTCTAAGGATACAATAGCGGAAGAAGCATTAGTTGAGTTTGAAATCCTGCCTGTTTTCGTTAAATGCAGAGAATGCGAAAACATATCTAAAATCGAAAGCGATCCCCCATCTTTTGTCTGTAAAGACTGCGGTTCTGATGCGGTAACTCTTTTATCCGGCAGAGAATTCCAGATTAAAAGTATAGAAATTATATGAGGTTGAGAATATGATGAGTCAAATAAGAACAATTGAAATTAAAAAAAGTGTTTTCGAAGACAATACGATTAAAGCAGATGAATTGCGAAGAGAATTGAAGAATCAGAAAACATTTCTGTTAAATCTGATGTCATCACCGGGTTCCGGAAAAACAAGCACGGTTATGGGCACCATCGATAGAATTCGCGATCGGTTTAAAATGGGCGTGATTGAGGCAGACATCGATTCTGTAGTTGATGCAGAGAAAGTCGCTTCAAAAGGAGTTCCGGTCATTCAGCTTCAAACTGGAGGCCTTTGTCATGTGGATGCGACAATGACCAAGGAAGGTTTAGGCGGCCTCAAAACGAAAGAATTGGATGTTGTCATTCTCGAAAATGTTGGCAATCTTGTTTGTCCTGCTGAATTTGATACCGGGGCCTCTAAAAATGTAATGATCCTAAGTGTTCCCGAGGGCGACGATAAACCCTTGAAATATCCTTTAATGTTTTCAATCGTCGATGCGCTTATTATCAATAAAATTGATTGTGCATCATATTTTGACTTTGATACAAAAGCCGTTAAGGAGCGAGTCACGAAATTAAATCCTGATATTGCTGTCTTTGAAATATCTGCCAAAACTGGAGAAGGTTTGGATTCATGGATAGATTGGTTATGTGAACAAGTGGTTATTTGGAATCGCTGAAATATTCCATTTTTTACAAAATATTCAAATTAATATTGAATAGAATTTATAATTCACTGTGCATCAAGAACCAATAAATATGAGCTGGCCTGAAAATAGTCTAGATTGTTAAGGTTTTTGTTGATTAAGATAGAGTGTTAAAAAGTAATTAAAAAGTAATTAAAAAAGAAAGGTTGACGGTTATGATTATTATGACAAAAGAAAAAGAAAAAGAAAAAGAAAAAGAATCAGCATTGCAACTGTTAGAAATAATTCTTGAAGTATGTATTTTAGGTGTTACTCAGAATATGGGATGGTTTGATTGAGAAAAAAAATAAAGTGGGTTTTTCAAGTTTTGTGTATTTGCAAGAAGTGAAGTAGAATAAAGAAAAAAATTAATGGGATAAGGGCTTTTAATGAGCTCTTGCCCTTTTTGTATATCATGTTCTGAATTGATTGCATATCAATATAAAGTAATAACAAGCTTCAAGATAATGCACTAAACGAAATGAATACATTAAAGAAAAAACAGTATTGATGTCATTGAGATCCAAACTCGTGCCTTGATTAATGTCGTGCATACGGGAGGGTACGCACAGGGCACACCATATTTTCGCATATTAGAGCCGTTTCGGATCTTTTTTTGTTTGAGGAATACCTTGCGTATGCACGACAAATTTAATGAAATTTTAATTATTTACCCTAGTAAAGGTTTTTATTATTATAAAAATATAGCATGCGCAAAAATCGTTTCAACTTTTTAGTGCTTTATTTTTGCATTAGAATGAATCAAGTTGATATTTTACATTAATCTGGAATACGAAGAAAGAATAAAATTATTTACACGACCCATTCAGTTGTGTAATCCCTTGTGTATGGTGAGTAATTATTATAATATCAAAAGGATGCATTCATCGTTAGATTATTTTACGCCAAAATTATTTGAGAGAATGCATTCTTAAATTTGCTTATTCTTTTGTCCAAAAAAGTGTTGACCTCTCAAACAAAAATAACTGTCCAGTTTATTGTAGCCTATCCACTATAACTTCCTGGTTCTTTCCAGACGCCATTATAAATTATGTCGTTATGCATTGAAATATCTTTAAATATTTATTATAATTGGTTAGGGCGTCAAAAGTATTTTCAACCTCATTGATAATTCTCTCCAACTGAGGTCTGATTTCTGGTAAAATAGACAAAGAATCAAATACAGCAGAGGATACATAACGATGTCATTTAAAATCCATCCTTTAGTGGCATCAAGATCCTCGTTTGTTAGTTTATCCCATACATTATGTGCCAATGGATCAGCAAAAACCATTTCAGGTATCATTGAAAATAGAAATATGTTGCCTAATTTTTTCTGATTTCCAGACAGTTGCGCAAATTAAGAAAGGCTCAATCCCAACAGAACCATATAGGTTCATAGCTGGGATTGGACCTTTTCTGTAATTATACAGGATGAATAAAATTCAAACTGCTAATTCTTTTTTATTTGCATATTGACTTTTTTCAGTTCATCTTCTCGCCACTGTCGCATACCCTGATCCATCACGGGCATGATCTGTCCCATCATTTCGTTAATATTCTTTTGGTATCCTTCTTTATCAAAGGCAGGATCATTTCTAAGGTAATCGCCTAATAATTTTCCAAGTTTCTTTCCTTTTTCAAAGACGCTTTGATTTTCAACATCAAAACAATTGGAATCGGATATGATCCCATTTTCACCTACCTGCATAGGGGCGGCAGAATTGCCACAGATGTCTCCCTTACCACAGGTAAAGCAGGGAACGGTGCCATTAATAATGAGCTGATCGAGAATGATAAATTTTTCCATGACCATTTCCATCATGATCTGCTGGTTGACTTGTTCAGCGGTATTTTTATTAGCAGATGTTACCACGGTAATGGCAAACTTGCCGCTGTTCAGGCTATTGATATGCCGCATTGACCATAATCTTTCAAGCAGCGCTTTTGAAAAAGCATCAATCATGCCATAGGGTGTGTACACGCCAAAAATAACGACCTCTGCCCCTAAAATAAGCTTGCTTATTTCCTCAAAATCATCTTTCTGAACACATCGATTGGTTGTAACACAGGCTTTACAAGCCAAACACGGGCGGACAACCCAATCACTTAGTTTAATAAAATCATATTCAAAACCGGTTTGATCGGCAATGGTTTTAAGCATTCGATCAGTGTTGCTATTCTTAATCGGTGATCCACTGATACATAGTATCTTTTTCATATTAACCTCCAGAGTTATAGTTTGAACGCACATTATAACAGAGACATTTTTAAACACCTATACTTCTGGGTAATATTCTACTTTTCCAGTGTCAAGATCATATCTGGAACCGGTTAAATTGACGGCTTATATCAGAGCGTCCACTTTTATCGGGGTAAAAATAAGCTGCTTATCTTTGACTGTAGCTGTGCCAGTGAGACGATAACCTTCAGGACCGTCATTCATTGTGGCTCCTACAACCCATGCGTTTATGTTAGTCTCCAAATTCTTCTGTGTTGTTTCCATTTTGTAAATGCCGAAGACCACTGCATCATCGATAACTTCACCTTTGCCTGCAATAATTGGGTGGGGAGTGCCATCTGCACCCAGTGTGACAAGAGAGAGGAATGCTGAGCCCTCAATAACTGCTTTTATTTCCTTACTAATAACCATTTCGCCATCTCCTTAATATTTTTTTTAGATAGTCATATACTTTGGTTTTGCTACCTGGTATAATAATACTACGGAATATTTGATATTTCAAGTACGCAGAATATTATGAGTAGGTGAGAAAAAAATGACTTTAATTGACGATCAAAATAATAGCCCGTGTAAAGACAATTGTCCGTGCATGGACTATTGTCCATTAGGAAGTGCGTTAAGTCTAATTGGCGGAAAATGGAAGATACCCATTTTATGTGCTCTTTTTCAGGACGGAACAACGAGATTTAATGAGCTGAAACGCAAGATCAGAGGGATAACAAATACTATGTTGGCAAGTTCATTAAAAGAGCTGGAAGAAGAGGGTCTTATATCCCGGGAACAATTTATGGAAATGCCACTGCGGGTCGAATATTCTTTGACTGACGATTGTCGTGATTTGATGCCGATTCTTAATCAACTCGCACATTGGGGAGCTCAAGTACATATAACAAAATAACCATAAGTGCATTGAAAAAATGGTTACTACGATTCCAGATAAAGAAATCCCATTTTCTTATATTTTTGAAAATGAGATTTCTTATCTTGGTGGGTGTATTTTATTTTTTGTATAAAGACATGATTTGTGCTTTGAAATGATCAAGTGATGTTTCATATGGTTCAATCGGTACTTGTGTATACTCAAAAAAGTCAAATTGATCTTCATCCGAAACTTCACCAATTCCAGTATCCACAAAGACTACTCTTTTATATGATCCAAAATTCTGGCGGGCATCGCAGGCATCCCATTTCAACCCATCAACAAAAATATTTCGCCAATTCTCAAGCCATCCGCATGAAACGTAAAAACTGTTACACTCTGAATCCAGCTCTTTCATCTTATCACCAAGTAGAAGGTCCGTGCAGTTTGCTTTTGGGGCTATTTTTGCCTCATATTTTTTCGCGATTTCCATCATCTTAGGATGGCAGCTCGTACCAATTAACAATCCGATTTTATCATTTCTGCTTTGAGCTTCATTTAGTTTCTCAATCAATGCTGCTTCTAATAGCTTATCATCAATATGCAAGGCTGGATCAATAAAAATGACCTCATCTTGTATTCCCAATTCTTTCATGGCACACTTTATTTCTTCTGCCAGAATGGCACATGCAACAAAAACCATTTTATCCCTTCTTTCTTAATAGTTATTTTGTAAAAGTTCCTTTATAGAAGTCTGATATCGCATTCATCAACCCTTTCGTTTAAAAATGGTAGCAATATATTTTTAATACCTGATACAATGATACTACCGATAAACTAACTTGACAAGTACGCAGATAATTATTATTAGATAAGAAAAGAATGACTTCACAAAATGTATAAATTAGTGATGACATCTGGAAAAAGAAAAAAGACCATCTTAGATCCTAAAGGAACCAGATATTACGATGCAAATGATTATTCGATCGTTGTAAAAGTAACCTATGGGAATACATCACTCTTATTAACAGGAGATGCAGAAGCGGTCTCAGAAAGCCAGATAGTATCAAACGGTTCAGATTTAACGATAACTGTCCTAAAAGTCGGGTATCATGGCAGTCGAGTATCAACAGGTGACAGCTTCCAGGATAAGGTCAATCATAAGCTTGCTGTCATAAGCATGGGCAAAGGTAATAGCTATGGTCATACGACACAGAAAGTGATGAACAGACTACAAGCCAGAGGTATACTGGTTTACAGAACAGATGAGAATAGAACCATTGTCGCTACCAGCAATGAAAATGACGTGACATTCAATACTGATCCTGGGAGTCACAATGGTATGTCCTCAGAGTCAACCGAAGTGCAACATCTCAATCTGTATCAATGCCAGAGCTAGTTCCGGTTGCTGCACTCAGTGAAGATCAAAGTGTAACGGTCTATGCCACGAGTACTGGAACTAAATATCAGCCACCAAAGGGAGAGGATAAAGATGGAGAGATCAGTTATAGTTGGCGTGCTTTTAACAATTTATACCATATGGCTTGTTGTGGATTTAGTGAAAAGCAGAGGGAAAAGCTTATCGAAGATTATGAGACGAGTAGCTATTTTTTTCGCAGTCGCAGGATAGTTTATGTTTTTGCTGGATATTGGGCTCCTATAATAGGTGCTTATAATAACAGTGCATTTAAAATTTTTATCAGCCTAGGTTTTCTTGTTATAATGGGTTTATTTATAGTCCAAAACACAAATATAAAAAAGGGGACACCAGAGTATGAAATGGTAAAGGGAGCATTGCTTTTGGTAGTTGCTTCAATTTTAGTAGGAGTAATTGGATATAATTTTTGGTTTTGAGATTTATCAAATAAATGAATATAGATCTGCAGCAAACAAGTTGCTGCAGATCTTATTTTTATAAGGATTTAATCCACTGAATCGCCAAAACTACCGCGGACGTTCTTGGACAGGTTTTTGTAATTGGGTTAGCGGTAATTTTAAAACAATTTTGAGGATGAATAATAATGTATTTGAATAACAGCAGAAAAATGGTCAAGGACAAATACACAATCCATTTGGTGGAGGTATTAGTGGAGGCAGCAGTGGATGTGGAAGCTTCTATGGTGAAGATGCTACCAGCTCGACTGAATCAGGGTGTCCAAATTTTACTTTATTAGGGAATGTGAAAATATGCTGAATAGATTCGCAATGCACAATTTGTGCATATCAGGAATAATATAATGAGCTTAATCGGCAAGTTAGTAAAAAAATAGTATATAAATAAGAAAAAATTGAATAACTGAATTGAGAAAACGAATGAATTTCTTGAGAATCGCATATTAAAGCGGTTCTAAGCGTTTATTCATGTCGATAATAATTATCACTTTGAAGTGGTTCCACCCACCGTCACCTAAAAAAGTGACAAAATTTGATGCAAATCATAAGAATTCGCCGAATAATATGATAATATCTTAAGTAATACTTAATTAATATCGACCTTTTGCCTTGATTAATGTCGTGCATACGGGAGGGTACGCCCAGGGCACACCATTTTTCGCATATTAGAGCCGTTTCGGCTCTTTTTTTGTTTGAAGAATACCTTGCGTATGCACGACAACTTTAATGAAATTTCAAGTATGGACCTTTAAAAAGGGTGCTTTTTTTATTTAATGCAGTATTACGCGTAGCTCAATTAGTTAAGAAAATAATGCTTAAAGAAGCCAGCTTGCTTTTTGGAGTAACTACAGACCAAATTGAATTTAAAGACCGTCTGTGGTAATATCAGGAAAAAAAGGCATAGTTAGTAAAAGAATAAGTGAAATCGTTTCTCTTTGTCGAAGAAAGGGAATAATGACAATAGTACATGGATTTTATAATCCATGTACTATTGAATTAGATGAAGAAACTGGCGTTGGCAGTCCTTATGAGACTTACGCATTTGGCAGTCAGATTGTGGAGGTTGCTGTTGATGTTGAAACTGGGGAGGTAGAGGCTCTTCATATTTACGCTGCCCACGACGTGGGGAAGGCAGTCAATCCTCTTCAGGTAGATGCTCAGATTGAAGGAGGGTGTATCCAAGGATTAGGATATGCTATTTATGAAGAGATTAAGAAGGAGGGGGGAAAGATCACAATACCTTCTTTTTCCACCTATTTAATTCCAATAGCCATGGATATGCCTGAAATACACTCAATTATTGTGGAAGAACCATCAAATAATGGACCGTTTGGGGTAAAAGGGTTGGGAGAAAGCGCACTTGTCCCTACTGCTGCTGCCATCGCAAATGCGGTGTACGATGCCATTGGTGTACGTATATATTCTTTGCCAATTACACCAGAAAAGGTTTTACAGGCACTTCAGCAGAAGAATAATAAGCAATGAATAATACGAAAGAAATTAAATCAAAAATTACGGTATTGACATTAAGCAGTTGGATTATCCTCTCGTATGGGGGAATTTAAACCGCTTCTGCCGTTTGCGAGAAGTTCTAGTGTTTGCAACAGCAGTTACTAGGTTTCGACAGGCTGCAATTGCAAAAAGGTTGGCAAAAATTCTAAATGAGCGTGGTTATCTTCTGGATATCAATTTAATAACTGCAGGTGGTTTACTGCAAGATATTGCTAAAGGTAAACAAAAACATGCAAAGGAGGGAAGCAAATCTTGAAACGGTCTCGTTCAAAAGCTCTTTAAAATGCAATTTTTGTCTGTTCAGATGGGCTGTTTTGGTTTATCATAGTGATATGCACCCTTCATGTCTGATTATTGGGATTTTTCATTTTCATTATCTCAGATGTCAGGTGCATTTTTCAGTCACATTCTATTTTTTATAAGCTGCGGATTGTGTTGTTATCATCTCTCAGCTTAATTTTATCAGCTGGGAAAGTTGAATTATTAATACAAACAAAGGTGTTTGAGGATAAAATATTCTTCAAACACCTTTGTGTTATAGTGAAAGGATGTGTGCAATATAAGAGATAAGTGTACAGTGCGCTAATAAAAGTTCCAGAGATAATAAAAGTTCCAGAGATAATGAAAAATTAGAAAAACCAATGAATGCACAATATCTTATGAACAATCACGTTTGATTGGCTCTTTTAGAAATAGTGTATCAGTTGAAGTTCATATTCATGATGTAGGCTTCCATGAAATCAGGACTGTCAGCCAAGTTTATTTGTACTGTGTTCGCCTGGATCAACTTGGCTCGCTGGGTTTCCTTTTTGTTTAACAGGCAAAGCTGAACGCCAAGACCAGCGCCATTTCCAATAGACGTGATTTTTTCAGTGGGTAAAGGAGGTAGTAATCCAATGGCCAATGCATTTTCAATGTTGATGAAATTACCAAAGGCGCCGGCAAGGAAGAGCTCATCAATATCATCAAGGACTAAATTACATTCCTTTAATAGGGACAGACAGCCGGAATAGATGGAACTCTTTGCCAGTTGGATCTGCCGGATATCATTTTGAGAGATGAAAACAGGTACTCTTTCTTTTGAAAAGTAAAAAACCACATCATCGTTATCCAGTATAGAAAGCCGAGAAACAAGAGGGCTATCAGGTTGCTTTTCACGGAATTCGTTTGGGGTGAGGAGGTAGCCGGTATGGTCGATGATTTTGACAGATCTTAAAACGGCAACGGCATCAATTATGGCAGAACCGCACAGTCCAATGGGATCCGTATTGCCGATGACTTTAAATGAAATGGTACCATTTTCCAGGATGATCTTCTCGATGGCGCCTTCGCTGGCACGCATGCCGCATTCGATAGTGGCACCTTCCAAAGCAGGTCCGCAAGCGGTGGATGCGGTATAGTATTTTTCAGTATTGCCAACTGCGATTTCACCGTTAGTGCCAAGATCAATCATCAGATAATTTTTTTCATCCTGGGGCAAGGTTAATAAAACGGCCGTTGTATCGGCGCCGACAAAGCCGCCTAAAAGTGGTAAAAATTCGACAACTGCAAAATCGGGAATATTTAAACCACACTGGACATTATTGGTTAAAATGCTATTTTCGATGATATTGGCATAGGGAAAGACTCCGAGAGCAGTAGGATTGAGCTTGAAAAACAGATGCTGCATTGTGCTGTTGCCACAGAGGACGAGCTCATGGAGGTTTTCACGTATATGGGGGTGGTTGATGTAACATTTTTCAAGAAGTGTGTCAATAGTGGCGATGATACACTGGTTCAGTTCGGATAAAGCGGTATCCTGTTCCTGACAGGATAAGATTCGGGTTATGACATCGGCTCCAAAAGAAATTTGTTTGTTTAACGCCGACTCCGTTTGGATTAATTCACCTGTTTTCAAGTCGTAGATATAAAGAACGACGCTGGTGGTTCCAATATCAACTGCCCCGCCATATAGCAAGTCACTTGTATCACCTTTCTGTAAATCAATGATTCGGTCTTGGTGCTTAACTACTGTAAATCCTTTGGTTTCAGGGTCATTGACGATTTCAGAAAATTTTTGAAGTAGGGGTACACTGGCGTTTTGCAGATAATTACTATAGGTTTCAGGCGTCATGTCTGAATGATGAAAATACTCTTTTGCAACCGAAGGGTTAAAGCTGAAGTCTGGTGTGGCAAGGTGATGGGTAAGGAGTGAAGCCTGGTCAAGAAGGTGTGAGGCGTCCAGGTGTACAGTCAAATCTTCGGTAATTTCAAACTGGCAGGCCAGCTCATTTTGTTTCTGACCGTTGGATTCAATGGGGACAGAACATTTGCCACAGGTTCCCTTGCCGCCACAGACTAAATCAAGGGGGAAGCCAGCTTCAAAACAGGCATCGGCCAGGGTGCCGCCATTAACACAAATGGACTTTTTTTGATTGATAAATGTAAGTTGATACATAGTCACCTCATAATATATTTTACTAAAATCAGTCAACGAGCCGGTGAGGGCAATTAATTGAATCACATGTTCTGCAATCATGTTTTGTTGAATGCGATTCGATTTGGGAATCTGCGCCAAAGTAATATAGCATTGATTTTTCGGGATCAATCATATAATTTTCTGTTAAACTCGCTTCAATGGGTGTTTCCGCTTTTAATCCGCGAAGAATATTTTGCTGAAATTGCAAATCAATCTTACCTTCCCCAGGTGAATAGCGTTTCGTTAACCGTAAACCTAATTGAATGAGGGTATTTTCGAGTTGCGTATTCATTTGATTGGATGCGTTAAATAATATTTCGTTTGAAATATGATTCAAGAGGAAGCCATCAAGAAATCCATTATTTCGAATTAATTTATCGATGAACAGGTTGATTTTTTCTGAACACGAGCAAAAACATAAAACGATATATTTACAACAATCGATATTCGGTAAGCCAAAGTGTGCGTTGTTTTCCTGGATGTTGTAACAGGTAGTAATCTCAAGATTCTCCTGGGCAAATTGGATGAGCTTTGGAAAAACCTGATGCGTATACTTTGTGACATTTTCATTCTCGTTCAGATGCAGTTGACGAAAAATCCGATCTTTGTCATAAATGAACTCGGTGTGAGTAAAAACAACCATATTGACCTCCAATCAATTGTACTACAGTTGTGCTATGATTCGCTTCCGGTATTCTTTTGGGGTTTCACCCAGCAGTTTTTTAAAGACTTTGGTATAATAGCTTTGATCTTCAAAACCGACTTGCAAAGCGATTTCGGCAAGATTCAGTTCTTTGTCATTGAGATAGTCAAGACTCTTTTGAATGCGCTTATCATTAAGAAAGGTAGTGAAACTGACGCCAACTTCCTGATTAAAAAGCTTTGATAAATAAGCCTTGCTGATATGGAGATGGGCCGCCAGGTCATTGAGTGAAATTTTTTCACAGCAGGCATCATCGATGAAAATAAGCGCCTGTTTGATAATATCGGATTGGGCCAGCACCAGCGAACTGTAAACATTGTCAATAAAATGATCAATAATGTGTACAATCCAATTGAAAAGCGCATCTATGCTATGGACTTGACTCATGGTAAAGACCTGATTAAAATCCAGGCTAAAGATTTTTTGTATCGAAGCGCCGCTGTCGAGAGCGTGTTGGGAAATGGTTCCAAATAATTCAAAAACCCGTCCCTTGATATTATCAAAATTTCCCCCTTCAATGACGAGTATTTCATCATAATACAATGTCAAGATATCATGAACTTTTTCTTTGTTGTGTTCTGCAACAAAGCGGATTATTTTATTCTCCAGGGAGGTCAGGGTTGATATATCTTCCATCGTTGGAGTTGCGTTTTCTTTATACTTCATGATTTTTTCGCCGATGTAAAGTTGACTCTGATATCGGGTTTTAAGAAGTTCATAGTCCTGCCAGTTTTTGAAGGTGCCAATCAGGTGGTTGAATAACAGTGTTGATAGGCTTTGAATATGACTGGCATTATATACGATCATTTCGGAAATGGCAAGTGATATTTGTGGGAGCAATGCTTGAGAATTGGGATGGATTTTGAAGACTTCTGCCAAAACAAGTTCATCGATACTACCCATGGCCAGAGGGCCAACAATGGCACTGGCAAATAGTTTCTTGTCAATGATGATGGGAACCGCAATGTTGATAAAGTTAGACGGACAGGTGAAAATATAGGGTTCACCCAGATTGGCAGAAAATTGTGCCGAAAAAGAAAGGGTATCGATACATTTTTTACTCAGCTTCCCATCATGGTCGGTGAATATTGTGCAAAACCTTATTTCTGATAAGAGTGCCAGGATCGTATCACCGGCTGGATTATAAACGGTGACAGGCACACCGGTACAGTTGCAAAAGATTGTTAGAGATTCTTTGATTTTTACGAGAATATCTTCCATCGTTTTTCCTTGCTTTGAAAATTTATTTGGTCTATAAATCTAAAAGGGAGATAAATACATACAAAATACGGTCTTTCTAGCACTATATTATACAAAAAAATGCAAATTGCGAGATTAGCCCGGGATTATATAGTAACATTTTACCAAAACGCATTCTTTTGTCAAGAAAAAATAAAATAAAAAAAACGCATTTTAAGATTTATGAAAACGTATAACTATTCTACTAAAATTCGGTTTTAATTTTCTATAATTGATACAAGAAGCGATGTATAATTTGGTTAATTGGTTTAACAGTCAGGAGGACACAATGTTGCCAACGAAAAAAATTTATCAGAAGATAATCGAAGGAGATGAGGTTTGTACGGTTGAATTATGCCGTGAATGTTTGTCAAACGGGTGTGATCCTATGGAGATTCTGGAAAAGAGCATGATTCCGGCCATGGATCGATGTGGGGTGTTATTGACAACCCGAAAGAGTTTTATACCCCAGGTTTTAATGTCTACACGTGCAATGCAGGCAGGGTTAGACGTCTTAAAACCATATTTGAGTCAGCAAAAAAAAATGATCTCTTCAGAAACAGTTATTATTGGAACGGTAAAGGGAGATATCCATACCATCGGAAAAACTCTTGTTTCTATTATTCTTGAAAGTGTTGGATTTAATGTTATCGATTTGGGCACCAATATTTCAGGAAAAGAGTTTGTTGAGTCAATAAAAAAACACCAGGCACGATACGTGATGATGTCTGCAATGCTTACTACAGCTATGATAAGTATGCGGGGAATTGTAAAAGAGATAAAAGAAAATAATTATGACTGGAATATCACCGTTATCGTTGGTGGAGCACCAATTACCAAGGCATTCGCCAATGAAATTGGAGCCGAATATGCGGATAATGCGATTGATTGTATGGATAAAATTTTAAAAACTATAGAACTAAGTTAACATAATTAAAATGGCTTAACAGCTTTTTGATAAATATTGAAGGGAGAAGTATGATTTATCACATCGATTTATCATACAAAAAGAAATGTCTAAAATTGAAAAAGTGAAAGTATTGGTCGAAACAGGTAAATCCACAATGGTTGGAGCAGCGGTTCAAGAAGCGTTGGATGCCGGTATCCAACCTGAGGAGATACTGGATGGAATGATCGCATCCATGGGCGTTGTTGGAGAAAAGTTCTCAGCAGGAAAGCTTTTTGTTCCGGAAATGCTGATGGCTGCCAGAGCAATGAATGAGGGGTTAGATGTAATTAAGCCGCTGCTTGAAAGTGGAGCACCAACAACGATTGGAAAAGCGATGGTCGGTACAGTCAAGGGCGATCTCCATGATATTGGCAAGAATCTGGTAGTTCTGATGATGAGAAGTGTGAACATCGAAGTTGTTGACTTAGGGATCAATGTAACAGCGGAACAGTTTATTGCAGGTATTAAAGAACACCAACCAAAAATTGTTGGACTGTCTGCATTGTTGACAACAACAATGAATGAACAGGCTAGAATTATCAAGTCCTTCGAAGAAGCGGGTGTGCGTGACTCGATTAAGGTATTAATTGGTGGAGCACCAATAACACAGAGATGGGCTGACAAAATTGGTGCTGATGGTTTCGCAGCTGATGCGGCTGGTGCGGCAGCTTGGTCAAAGACATATTTAGCAAGCATATAATTCTCAAATCGAAAGGAAATGGATATGAAAAAAAGAATTAAATACAATGTTATGATTGATAGTGAATTATCGTTTTTTAAAGGTGAAATTGAACGGCTCTTGATTGAAAGAGGCGTTCATCTTGATCATGATGAAATGCTGAAGGATTTGGCTGAGCTTGGTTGTAAAGTCGATATGGATGCGAGAGAAGTCAAGTTCACAAAAGAACTCATTGATAAAGCTGTGAAAGCCGTTCCTGAAAAATTTACCCTTTACTCGCCTTCCGGTCAAACAGATCTGGTATTTCCAAATCCTGAGGGTAAGTTTTATACCCGTACCAATACCGGGGCTCCAAAGTACCTGGACATCAAAGGTGATACCCATTATGCGAAACCGGAAGAAGTAGAAGAATGGTTTAAATTGACAAATGCACTGGAGAATATAGACTTTGTTGCCTTGCCAAGTACTTCAGGGGAGTATGTACCTGGGGATGCCGTTGATGTCTATACCCTGGAAAAGGCCCTTAAATATTCGGCAAAGCACATTTGGATCCAACCCTATGAATCGGCAAATGTTAAGTATCTCATCGATATGTCGGTTGCAGCAGCAGGTGGTTTGGAAGAATTGCAGAAAAAACCGATTGTAAGCTTTATTGCCTGCAGTGTTCCATGTCTGAAATTCACACATATGGATGCAGAAATCATGTATCAATGTGCGAAAGCAGGCATTCCAGTACAACCGTGTTCATTGCCCACAGCTGGAGCAAATGTGCCTGTCACTGCCCAGGGAACGGCTTTTGTGGCTTGTGCTGAAGTCATGGCAATGATTGTTATGCTGGAATTACTCCATCCCGGTCTGCCTGTTATTGCCACACCATTATTGTTCTCAATGGATATGATGACCACCTATACACTCCAGGCGAATACAGAAATCACCATCGCCCGTTCGATCGCAATGGAATTATTTGAAAATGGGTATAACATCCGAGCTCATTCTTATGGCTCTGGATCAGACAGCTTAACGCTGGATGCTCAAAACTTCATCGAAAGAACAAGTTTAACGGATTCAATGGCGTTGTCAGCCGCTTCCGTTTTAGGTGGCGCAGGTCAGTTGGAAACAGCCAAAACCAACAGTCCAATCCAATTAATTATTGACAATGAAATTTTTGGCATTGCACAAAGACTCCGCAGAGGCTTAGATATTGATGCAGAAGCGATCAACTCAGAAGAAATATTTGCCTGCCTGGATCAGGATCCATCATTCAGCTACCTGTTGAGTGCCCATACAAGCCGGCATTTTATGAATCCCCATCGTCCGGATATGTTCAATCGTGATGGTGTGGCTCATTTTGAAGCAGATGGGTGCAAGACTTTGACAGATAAAGCCCTGGACAAATACCATGAGATTATGAATGCAGAAGAGACCTATGTACTCGCTGCTGATAAATTTGCAGAAGTTGAAAAAGTGTTAAAACTTGCTCATGAAGCACTTGTAAAATAGTACATTGCAGGTGATTGAGCGTTTCTGAAAGGGAGAACAAAAAGATGAGAGTCACGAAAACTGAAAAGATATGGCTTATCGTTGTTACGGCGCTGTATATGTTATACAACTTCCCGGGGCTGCCAGCCTATAATGAAACCGTTCCGATGCTAATACATGCTGCACTAACCCTTATTCCTCTGTGGGCTGCCGTTTATATTGGTATGCATAAGGTTTACAAGGTTTACAAATTACGCGATACAAAAAATGAGAGTAAAGGGGATGTAAAATGTTAAGTCCAACAACAATTTGGATCGCTTTTGCAATCTATATGTGTTTTCTTCTGAGTGTTGCTTTTTATGTCACACAAAAAGAAAAAAAACAGAAAGTCAGTGGAGGTTTATTAAAAACAAGCGTTGCATGGCCAATACTGGTTATGACATATATCGCTTCGCTGATGAGTACCTGGGTTTTCTTTGCAGGCCCCGGTGCTTACTACCGGGGAGGGATGGGTTACTGGCTCTCGGAAATAAGCTATATCGCATTGTTTCCGATTATTGCACACTTCACCATGAATAAAGTGTGGATGATTAATCAGGAAAAAGGCGGTACCTATGTTACACCGGCTGATTTTTACTTTGAGCGATTCAAAAGTCCGGCACTTCGGACGATTTTAGGACTGATCTTCCTCGCTGCATCGTTTCCATACATCTCATCAGTCCTTGTGGCCATTGCTCAAGCAGCGGATTATGCAACCGGTGGTGCGATTAATTATCAAACGGCAGTTATCGTTGTCGGTTTGATCATGACCATCTTTGTTTGTATCGGCGGGGTTAAATCAGCTGCAACGGCGGATACCGTCCAGGGATTATTATTCATCGGGTTATTGTGGTTCATCGTGATCGCCTGCCTGATTGTCGGTTTTGGCGGATCCCTTACGGCCGCTGTTAATACGTTATGGACGAATACGCCTGCTTTCTTCTCGTATCCTGGACCGAGCGGATGGGTGACAAATGCCTCACGTTTTGGCTATCCGTTCGCCTGTGCCATTGGCTGGACGATTATGTTACCTCATGTATTTGTCCGTGCGGGGTATTTCGGAGACAATTTAAAAGCACAGAGAAAATTATCGTATATAGCACCGTTGCTTCAGGCATTGGTTTGGACTGGGACAATGCTCATTGGTTTGATTGGTCTTGCTTTAGTCAGCAACCTGACAAAAGGGGATACGGAATTGATCATCCCCTATATGATCAATAACTTTGTAATAGCATTTAATCCAACACTCGCCGTTTTTATGATGGTTGCTTTCTTTGTTGGAGCTCTTGCGGTAGGTTTATCCACCGCCAATGCATTTCTTACCATTGCATCTGGAATTGTTTCTTCGGATTTGATTAAACACACATTCCATGTTAACGTTCCAGCTGAAAAAGAAAATTTGGTCAACCGGATTATCATTGCAGTATTGGGGTTAGGTTCTTTACTGATCGCCATCAATCCGCCAGAGCTGATTTTCACCATGATTATGTTCTCGATTGCAATTGTTATGCCATTGTTTCCAATCCTGGTTTTTGGATTGTATTGGAAGAAAGCCACAAAACAGGCTGCAATCGCAGCAACAATTGTTGGAGTAATCTTGGTACTTTCAACCTACTTTGTATGGCATCTGGGCGATACCTGGTACGGCGCCATCGGACTTTTTGGTGCAACCATTACAATGGTTGTAGTCAGCCTGTTCACCCAACAGGATGAAGCAGACTCCAAAGAATTTTATGACACTTGTGATCGTGCAAACAAGCGTTTTTACGAGATTCAAGAATAGAATGATTTAATGTTGTCAAGAGGGTGTTGGGTTGTGGGCACTTTCGGATTTCCGAAGTGCCCATTTCATTAAAAACAATTTCCTTTTTATTTAGTCAGATGCATTGGCATTTCAAAGAAAACTGTTTAATGGATTAAACGGGTAGGTGGATCTGACTAAATAAAAAGTATTTAGGTATGATTATGAATAGTGTCGATGAAAAATTCGACAATAAACCGGTCGTATTCCCAGAATGATGGATGCGATGGCTAAGCCCAAGGTAGCAGTAAATGTAGATAGCGCCTTGATAGGTTTGAACTAGAGGACCCTTATGATAACGGGTTCGTAAAGACAGAGAGACGACGTTGCTCAAAGAGTTGATGTCGTTTTTTCATAATTAGATAATGGGAGATATTGTTGATAATTTTGACAAAAATTGGGTTCCTCTTGTTTAAAGGCAATGGGAAACCGTTACTGAAGTTTCTGTTGATTCCATAATTATAGGGGGATAAGGGCGTATGTTTAAAATTGATGGTGCTCAATGCAAAAAGTGTAAAATGTGTGTAAAAGAATGTCCGGTGGCAGCCATCGAGATTAGGAAGGCCGGGGAACAGACCGTGATTGAAATTACCGATCGCTGTGTGGAGTGCGGCATCTGCAGACGTGTCTGTAAATTCGATGCAATCCTTCAGAATCGGGCAAATGGTGATGTGGCAGTCTGCAGTTCCTGTCCTATTCAATGCAAGGTGCCGGTTGGAGCCACAGGGGCATGTACCCGATACCGGAATATAGAAGGAAAACTCGTTCGAGACCGGGCATTGGTGGTCGAACCCAAGGTATTATCGGAAGCAGAAGAAGCGATCCGAAAGCCGATTATCACGGCAGTGGGTGCAGGCACCAATTACCCCTGCTCCAAACCTGCTCCCCACATTGTGAGCCAGTGCCGGGACGGAGTGGACGTGGTGACGGTGGTCACCGAAGCACCGCTGAGTTACAGCGGTCTGATCATCAAACTGGATACCAACACCTATATCGGTGAAGAAGGCGATCCGGTGTATCGGGACAATAAAATTGTGGGAATGGTCAATACGGAAGAGTATGGATCCAAAATGATCGCCATCGGCGGGGCGAATAAGCTCACCAGCGACGCCGGATTTGCCACGGCCCGAACCATTGTGGAACTGGCCAATGGCGAAGAAGTCGAATTGAAAGTGAACCGTAAGATTAGTCTGAAACTTCAGGCAGGAAAAGCACCCATCATCGACGGTGTAGAGGAAAGCATCATGCGGATTGGGTGTGGCAGCGCCACCGTGGGACTCTTTGCAAAGCTGATGAAGGAAGCAGTGGATGAGTGTATTGTCATCGATCATCACGTCATCGGCCTGTGTTCCGAGCATCTGGCCGGTGAAGCGGTGGGTATGACCTGGAGCGGCGTGATTCCCAATGCGGCCAAAAGTTCAAGAGGACGTTATTTTGGCGAACATGGACACGGCATCGGCGGCACTACCCTGGAAACTCCTCGGGATGCGATTAAAGACTGCGACATGACTATTGCTAAGCCTGGGATGAAGGTTATGGTGGTGAACACCACCGGCGAAATCTTTGCATTGTTCACCTTGCAGGGTGATGGCAGTTTTGTAGAAATTCCGATGAGTGAGGCAGCCAGGTCGGTTGCGCTGGCGATTCAAAATAACTGCCAGCGCTCCACGACATCTATTCTCTATACCGGTGGAACCGGTGGGAGTGCCAGAGGCGGCGTCTGTACCCATCCGGTAAAAATAACGGAAGCTGTTCAATCCCAAAAGGCGGTATTGACCATTGGCGGAGCACCGGCATTTGTGTATCCCGGTGGAGGGATAAACTTCATGGTGGATACCGAAAAGGTGGTCAATAAAGCCTTTACCTGGGTTCCAACCCCCGCTACCGTTGCACCGGTGGAGTATACCATGCGGAAATCTGATTATGAGGCCATGGGAGGACACATGGATCAGATCAGAGATGTGTCAGAATACAAAAAAAATGACTGAACACCTTTTTCAGATTCTCAGTGATGGACGAGTTTTTGTGGATTATGGTCCGGTGACCATGGTGATGATGGCCACTAAAAACGGAGCGTTTCAAACGGAACTGTGTTCTGAAGCTGCGCTCATCATCCCTGATTTATTGGCAGAAATTTCAGAAAAACGCCATCTCTTATCGCAATATTCCAAAACCATTGATCTCGGAGCAATATGCCACGGAACCTTAAGCGGTCTTCCCTTTGAAATGGTGAAGGCCGTGAAACGGATTCAGGAACCAACCCTGACACCAATGGCCACCGTGGCAGGAACCCTTTCGGATGCCCTGGCAGACTGGCTGTATGATCGCGATGTCGATAAAGTCATTGTCAATAACGGTGGCGACATTGCCATTCGGTTGAGTGAAAACCAGTCGGTTAAAATCGGAATCCTGCCCAATCTTGAGTCAGGGAAGCTGGAAAAAACGGTCACCATCCGGACAGAAGACGGCATTGGCGGTGTGTGTACCAGCGGTCTGGGTGGACGTAGCTTCACTCGGGGCATTGCCAACGCAGTGACCGTTTTTTCAAAACGATGCAGCATCGCCGATGCCTGCGCCACACATCTCGCCAATGCTTCCTATATCAAATCTGAAAATGTCATAATCAATCTGGCAGGCAGTATCCAGCCGGACAGTGATATTGCGGATCTGGAAGTGGTCACCCGGGTGGGGCAATTGACTCAGGAAGAAGTAATCCGCAGTCTAGATCAAATAAAAAATGAGTGTTTGCGTCAGTTTCAATTGGAAAATCTTCAAGCCGTCTACGCAGATGTTGGCGGTGTTAAGATGCAATGGGATCCACATGAATTTTAACTTAAGGAGTAAATAATGGATAAATCAATAAAAATAGGCTTCATTGGCCTGGGTGCCATGGGAAAACCGATGGCAGTCAATTTACTGAAAGAAGGCTATAGGGTTTTTGCCTTTGATATCAACAGTAAAAATGTTGATGAAATTGTAACTTTAGGAGCAGTAGGATGTTCAAATGGCGGAGCTGTTGCTTTAGTTGCAAATGTAATTTTTACATCGTTGCCCAATGCAGGCATTGTGGAGACGGTAATGGTTGAAAAAGAAGGGGTTTTCGACAATTGCAGGGAAGGCACGATCATCATTGATATGAGCAGCGTATCTCCTTCAAGTACCCTGAAGATGGCTGGGATTGCGGAACCTATGGGCATCAAATATGTGGATGCGCCGGTAAGTGGCGGTACCAAAGGGGCAGAAGCCGGAACCCTGACCATTATGGTCGGTGCGGATGAAGCCGTGTTTGAAAAAATTAAACCCATTCTGGAAGTCATCGGCGGCGATATTTATCATGTTGGGCCAACCGGAACCGGAGATGCGGTTAAAATTGTCAATAATCTCATGTTGGGATGTAATATGGCCACACTGGCAGAGGCATTGATTTTAGGTGTCAAGTGCGGATTGAAGGTTGAAACCATGCAGGAAATCATCAGTAAAAGCTCGGGCCGCAGCTATGTCATGGATGCCAAACTGGAAAAATTTATCATGAAGGATGATTTCGAGGGTGGTTTTGCCATGGATCTACAGCATAAAGACTTAGGTTTGGCTTTGGAAGCTGGGAAGGAAAACAATGTTCCGTTACCGATGACGGCCTTAGCAACACAGATTTTTGAAAGTGGACGGGCTTCGGGACTAGGACGGGAAGACATGTCAGCCATCATCAAAGTTTGGGAGAAAATTACCAATGTCCGGGTGGTTGGAGGGGAATAATGAGAGCATTTGACTTTTTTGCACCAAAAACCATTAACGAAGCAAAAGCCCTTTTAAACCAATATCAGGAATCGGCATCCATATTGGCCGGCGGCACCGACATTGTCATCGAAATGAATGAAGATCATACCAAGCCGGATGTGGTGATTGATATCAAAAAACTGAAGGATTTAGAGTATATCCGGATTGAAGGGGATAAAATCCGCATCGGCGCCCTGACGACCTTTGCTATGATCAGCAGCAATACGGTTATTCAGGATCGTGTACGGGTTTTGTATGAAGCTTCAAGTAAAGTCGGGTCACCGCAGATCCGCAGTTTGGGAACCATCGGCGGCAATCTTTCCACTGCTTCGGTGGCGGGAGACGGTGTCAGTGCTATGATGACACTGAATGCATCGGTTGTGCTGGAAAGCGTGGGCGGAAAACGCACCATGCCCCTGGCAGAATTTCTGGATGGCAAAGGTTTTAGCAACCGGAATGCCCTTCAGGCTGACGAAATCATGACCGAAGTGTTTTTCGATATGCCTGACGATTATACGGCAACAGCTTTTTACAAGCTGGCCAAGCGAAAATCCCTGGCAATCTCCGTAATCGGCGCTGGCATGCTGGTGCAGGTAGATGAAGACGGTATCTGTACAAAGGCCTCTATGCGAGGGGGCTGTTTAGCACGGTATCCGCTCCATTTTAAAGAAGCGGAAGCGCATCTCCACGGGAAGAAAATCACTATGAATTTATTGGAAGAAACCCTTCCTATGCTTCATGACGCCGTCTATGAAAGTGCGAAAAGCCGTCCGTGGTCGGTTTTTTATAAAAAAGAAAGTGTTCAGGGAGTTTATCGAAAACTGTTTGTTACCATTCTTGAACAATTAAATGGTAAATCATATGAATAAAATCTTAATTTCTATAAATTTAAACGGAGAAGACCGTTTCATTGAAATCTATCCCAACCGGCGGGTGGTTGATTTGTTAAGAGAAGATTTCAAATTGACCAGCGTGAAGGAAGGATGTTCTGAAGGGGAATGCGGTGCCTGCACTGTGATATTTAACGGCGATGCGGTGACCACCTGCTGTATGCTCGCCGGTCAGGCTGATCAGTCGACGATAATTACTCTGGAAGGTCTTTCCAAAAATGGAGAATTGGATGTTCTGCAGCAGTGCTTCCTTGATGAAGGGGCGGTTCAATGCGGTTACTGCACCCCAGGCATGATTCTGACAGCTAAGGCGTTGCTCATGAAAAACCCCTGTCCGACAGAAGATGAAATCAAGGTGGCCATGTCTGGCAACTTATGCCGCTGTACGGGATATGAAAAAATCCATGAGGCCGTAAAAAGCGCGGTTAAAATTTACAGACAAAAGATGGAACGGGGGGGTGAATAAATTGGCCAAAGAATATTCGGTTATCGGAAAAAGCAAGGTCAAGGTGGATGGACTGGAGAAGGTTCTGGGCACCACTAAATTCGCAGCGGATTATTGCCTTCCGGGGATGCTATATGGGGGAGTGTTCAGAAGCACTGTTCCCCATGCCACGGTCAAAAACCTCAATCTCGAAAAAGCACAGGCATTGGATGGGGTGGAAGCGGTTCTTGATTATCGTGCCATTCCTGGAAAGAATCGCTTTGGCATCATCATCAAGGATGAACCCTGTCTTGTGGATGACAAGATCAGACGTTATGGTGATGCCCTGGCAGTCGTTGCCGCAAGGAGTCCGGAAATTATGGAGGAGGCACTGGCTCTTATTGAGGTCGATTATGAGGAAATCGAACCCGTTTTTACCTTTGAAAGGGCTCTGGAAGCGGATGCCCCAATTATCCATGGCACAACCAATATTCATCAGGTGAAACACATGGAATGCGGGGATGTGGATGAGGCTTTCAAAAAATGCGACATTATTATCGAAAATGTCTATTCGACCCATCGTCTCAGCCACATGTTCATTGAGCCGGATGCTGGTATTGCCTATTATGACAATGATGGGCTGATGACTGTTGTTGCATCTACTCAGAATCCCCATTATGACCGGAATGAAGTGGCCAGCCTTCTGGGGCTACCCTACAATCAGGTGAGGGTGATTCAGGCGGCCACCGGCGGCGCTTTTGGTGGAAAGCTGGATATTTCGGTTCAGTGTCATTGTGCGCTGCTAACCTATCATACCAGAAAACCGGTGAAAATGGTGCGTTCTCGAAGTGAATCAACCATGGTTTCTTCAAAACGTCATCCCATGACCATTGAAGCAAAAACAGGAGCCACCCGGGACGGCATGCTGATGGCAATGGAAGTGAAGATATGCAGTGACACCGGGGCCTATGCGTCTTATGGACCGGCGGTAATTACCCGGGCAATGGTCCATTGTACCGGTCCTTACAACATTCCGAATGTTCGGGCAGATGCAACTTTTGTCTATACCAATAATCCCATGAGTGGCGCATTCCGTGGATTTGGGGTGCCCCAGGTTGCCGTTTGTCACGAAGGTCAGATGAATGCATTGGCAAGAGAACTTGGCATGGATCCGGTGGAAATCCGAATCAGGAATGCACATCAGATCGGCAGTAAATTGCCCACAGGTCAGATTCTCGAAAACAGTGTGGGTTTCATCGAAACATTGAAAAAAGCCCGGGAAAAGGCAGGGGAAGTGCTTTCATGAGATGTGAAACCATTAACTGCGAAAATAAAGGGTTCATATATAAAAATGCTTGTGATAAGCAGTCAGCAGGAGGTGATGTATTTTGAAAAAAAGAGGTAAGGGCGTCGGAAGCATGTGGTACGGGATTGGTAACACCGGTCTTCCCAATCCGGCAGCAGCTTTCGTGGAAGTCCTTGGGGACGGAACCGCAAATCTGATGTTCGGAGCGGCAGATATTGGTCAGGGCAGCGGAACAGCCATGGCTCAGCTTGCGGCTGAGGCCCTGGGAATCACCTATGAAAAGGTTCGTGTCACCTGGGGAGATACCAGGGTAACGCCGGATGGCGGAGCCACATCGGCGTCCCGTCAGACGCTGATTACAGGCAATGCAGTCTTGAAGGCCTGTGAACAGGCAAAAGGGACATTGGCCGACGTGGCAGCGACGTATCTGGGGTGCCAGCCGGAGGAATTGGATTTTAGCAGTAATATTGTAACAAAAGACGGAGACGAAACTGTCACTATGACCTATCACACCCTGATGGCCGAAATGAAGACTGCCGGAAAAATGGCGGTTGGAGCCGGTTATTACAACCCGACAACGACCACCCTTGACCCCAAAGACATGTCCGGTATTCCTTATGAAGTCTATTCCTATGCCACCACTATCTGTGAAGTGGAAGTGGACACGGAAACCGGTGAGGTGGATGTTTTAAAGGTTATTTCTGCCCATGATGTGGGACAAACCATCAACCAGACCATGGCAGAAGGTCAGATCGAAGGCGGAGTCGTTATGGGACAGGGGTTTGTCCTGATGGAGGAAATTGAAGTCTCTGAAAAAGACGGATCCATTAAAAATCCGATTTTCTCAAAATATATTATCCCATCCAATCTGGACGTGCCTGAGATATACCCAATTCTGGTGGAAAGCGAAGGTGGACCGGGTCCCTTTGGTGCGAAAGGCGTAGGTGAGCCAGCGCTGATTCCGATAATTCCGGCGATTGTATCTGCCATTGAAGATGCCTTGGATGTGCGGTTTAATAAATTGCCGATTTTCCCAAAAGATATTGTGGCAGCGGTCAAAGAAAAAGAAGCGGATGCAGACAACGGCGCACCAAATAAAAGCAGATTCCAGGTGTAAACCTGAATATAGAATATGGAGGAAGAAATCAATGAGTAAAACGGTTATTAAAAACATTGGGAAGATTGTAACAGGTGATATCAACAACCCGATTTTGCAGGCAGATACCATCGTCGTCGAAGACAATTTGATCACAGCAATTGGCGGAAGCGAATTGTTGGCGGATCTGGAAGCGGCAACTATCATTGACGCCAACGGAGCCACCGTAACCCCTGGATTGTTTGATACTCACGTCCATGTCAGCGGCGGCGATTTTGCCCCAAGACAGAAAACCATGGACTTCATCAGCAGTGCGCTTCATGGAGGCGTCACGACCATGATCTCCGCCGGAGAAGCCCATTTTCCCGGGCGTCCCAAAGATCCGGCGGGAGCCAAAGCTCTAGCGATTGCCATCAGCAAGTCCTATTACAATGCACCGCCATCCGGCGTTAAAGTTCATGGCGGGGCTGTTATTCTGGAAAAGGGAATGACTGAAGAAGATTTTATTGAAATGAAAGCCCAGGGCGTCTGGCTGGTGGGCGAAGTGGGACTGGGAAGCATAAAGAAACCGGAAGATGCGGCACCTATGGTCGAATGGGCTCATAAGTATGGTTTTAAAGTCCAGATGCACACTGGCGGTACCTCCATTCCGGGAAGTTCAACGGTAACAGCGGATGATGTCATCAAGACAAAGCCGGATGTTGTCTCTCATATTAATGGCGGACCCACCGCCATTTCCGCAGCAGAAGCAGACCGCATCATGGATGAAACAAACTTTGCCATGGAGATTGTCCAGTGTGGTAATCCGAAAATAGCTAACTACGTGGCGGAACGTGCCAAAGAAAAAGGACAGCTGGGCCGTTTAATCTTTGGAAATGACGCACCTTCCGGAACTGGCCTAATTGCTTTGGGGATCTTACGAAATATGTGTCAGATTTCTGCCCTGGCAGAAATTGATCCAGAAATTGTCGTCTGTATGGCAACCGGTAACTCGGCAAAGGTTTATGAATTGAACACCGGCATGGTGGCGGTCGGCAAAGAAGCCGACCTGGTTATCATGGATGCGCCAATGGGTTCTGTGGCTGATGACGCCATGGGTGCCATTGCTGCAGGCGATATTCCGGGCATCAGCATGATACTGATCAATGGCAAAGTCGTTGTCAACGTCAGCCGCAACACACCGCCTGCAAAAAGACAGGCAAAAACTCTTTAAAAATCTAATTATTGAAGGAGAATAAAAATGGCTATAGAACCAAAAATTAGAAAAATTGTAACGACCATCGATGAAGTGCGTTTTGAAGGATTCAAGGAATTGGAAGAACCTATTACCACCGTTTCCGTGGCGGCTGTCATCAAAAATCCTTTTGCAGGGAAATACATAGAAGATTTGGATGAGCTAAGCGAAGTGGGTGAATGGTTGGGCGAGCATTTAAGTAAAATTGCAGCAGAGCACTTGGACGGAAAAATCGAAACCTACGGAAAAGGCGCAATCATCGGTCTCAATGGCGAGCTTGAACATGGGGCTGCCATTTTGCATCCCAAATTAGGGAAACCCATGCGAGATGCCATCGGTGGCGGAAAGTCCATTATCCCTTCAGCTAAAAAATCCGGTCCTGCCGGAACGGCTCTGGATGTGCCGTTGCATTATGTCGACGCCGCTTTTGTTCGGACCCATTATGGTGCAATGGAAGTCCGTCTGCACGATGCACCAAAATGTGATGAAATTGTCATTGTTCTGGTTTTTAGCAATGGTGGACGTCCCCATCCGAGAATCGGCGGACTCACCATAGCTGAAGCTAAATGTGAAGACGGTCTTCGCTAATTAACAGCCAGATTTTAATCAGATTTTAACTGAAGTAAAGTGTCATTCCCCGGGCATGTGCCTGGGGAGAGCAGTTGATCCGGGTGATACCAGAAACGGTTGTTTGAGATGACTGAAACTGTTGCCCGGAATAGAATAAGTAGAATTGAGGAAATTATGCAGGAAAAAACGAAACGCATTATCAAAGAAGACATTGAATCCCTTCGGGCCTTCAGCGATTGTTTTGGGGTTGAAATGCCCGATCTGGATGAAAATGGCGAAGTGGTCGGTCTGCCGGCGCCATATCCCCGGGAAGTAGCCGGTACCACCCGAAGCGGCTATCGTATTTACGAACTGGCCCAGAAAGCTAAAGAAAGAGGCTGGCCGATTCAGAATCCCATTTTAGGACGAAACTCTGCGGAAGAAACCTATGCAGAGACCCAGAACATGTACGCCTATGCAGATAAAATTGACGAAACTCTTTTTCATTTCGTCCATGCCGAAGCAACACGACATATTGATCCATTAAAAGGAAGAGAATTGATCAATATGTCAAGAGGAAAAGGCGGGATCACCCCAAAAGGGGAGCGGGAATTCATTGCCATGGGTGGCGGATCCAAACACCCGGTCCGGATCAATGCCACAGGCGATACCCCCCATTTATCCATTATCAATGCGCTGATTGCAGGCTTTGACGGCACGGATATCGGCCCGGTGATTCATGTTCATTTTGGAGGCCGGGGAATACACGACTACAAAACAAAGGTGGTCAATGGCTATAAAGCAATCCAGATTTGTGCTGAAAACAATATTTTCGTGCAATTGGATTCCCATAAGCACCTTAATAATATCGGTGGCACCGACGGGATGGCCCTGGCCATGTGCCTGCTATCGGAAGGTCTGGCTGTGCATGCAGAGTTGCCCTGGAAATTATCGGCCATTCAGATGAATGTTGCAGGGATCAACATCTATGCGGATCTGGCAGTGATGGGGGCATTCAGAGAAGCCTGTCAGAGCAAATCCATCATTGTTGTACCTGAAACCTTCCAGAACCCGCCTCAGAATCTTGTGGCTGAAGCTGCCCATTTTTCAAGAATGGCGGTAACAGCAAAATTGGGGGGAGCCGATTTTTACCGGCCAAAGGCAGCCGAATCAGTAGGAATTCCAACCGGTGACTCCATGGGACAGGCGATCTGGGGAACCGCGGACGTGTTTAAGAATATCTATAATCCCAATATCCGGTCACCAGTTATTGATGCTCGAAAAGCGGAAATCATCAACGAAGCCCTGGCTGTACTGGAAGCCGCATTAAAGGTATCCGACCTGAGTCTGGATAAAATCAATGACGATTTCTGGCGACAATGGTCCGATGAGACACTCATCGAACTGATTGTGGAGGCAGGCAAAAGTGGGGTACTAGACAGTCAACGAGCCGCAGGTTGGGATTTAAAACGCCATGTAGTTGTCAATCGTGATAAAGATGGCATCACCCGTTATGTCAAAGGTTATACCCCATTGGGTGTGGATGCCTCCCGTTGTGCCCAAAGCGAAGAAGATGTGAAGGTTTGTGTGGAAAAAGCACCGACTCGCAAAGAGAAAATTGTATTGGCCACCGTTGGAGCCGATGCCCACGTCAACGGGATCAATGTCATCCGGGAGGCTTTCCAGGAAGCGGGATATGATGTTGTCTATTTAAGAGGCATGAATCTGCCGGAAAGCGTGGCAGAAGTGGCGGCAGAAGTCAATGCAGATGCTGTTGGCGTCAGCAACCTGCTTGGTTTGGGGATGGCCCTGTTTCCCCGGGTCAGCAAACGTTTGGAAGAACTGGGGCTCCGGGACAAAATGGTTGTCTGCGCCGGCGGACGAATTGCCGAAAAAGAAGAAGAACACCGTCACTATGAAGACAAGATCAAAAACGAAGGCAGCGGGTTTATGGGCATCGATGGTTTCTTTGGACCGGAAAGTACACCGGAAGAATGCGTCAGATTGATCGGCGAGATGATCGATAAAAAGAAGAAATAAACGAGTTCTTATTAATGAAGTAAAAGACAGGGATTCGTGATGCGATTGACAAAATTGACCATAGAAACAAACAATAATCAAATTTAAACAAAGCTTTTGGAGGCGAAAAAATGATAATCATTGGTGAAAAAATTAATGGGGCTATCCCCTCAACAGGCAAGGCCATTGTGGAAAAAGATTCGGAATTCATCAGAAATCTGGCAATTAAGCAGGCGGATGCAGGTTCGAATTTTATTGACATATGTGCTTCGGTGGATGATGACATTGAACTGGAAACCATGAAATGGTTGATTGACATTGTACAGGATGCCACCGATGTTCCCATTGCTGTGGACAGTCCAAATGTTTACAGCTGTATTGAATCCATGAAATTCTGCAAAAAGCCAGGTTTATTCAACTCTGTTTCCATGGAAGGGGACAAAGCTGATGTAACTTTTAAAGTAATTGCAAATACCGAATGGGAATGTGTGGCGCTGCTTAACAGCGACAAGGGAATCCCGAAAACAGCCAGTGACCGTTTGGATGTCTTTACAGATTTAATGGCTAAATGCAAAGAATACAAGATTGATCCATCCCGTATGTACATCGATCCACTCATTGAAATGCTGTGCACATCCGAAGATGGAATTAAAATGGTAACCGAAGTAATCAGAGAAATCAAAAAACAATACCCAACCATTCATGTTACCGGCGCTGTGAGCAATATTTCCTTCAATTTGCCGGCACGACGGATTACCAATCAGGCCTTTGCTGTATTGGCCATGAACGCAGGGATGGACAGCTTTATTCTGAATCCCCTGAGTAAGGATATGATGGGGATGCTTTTTGCAACCGAAGCCATGATGGGGCTGGATTTGTTCTGTATGGAATATATCGGTGCGTTCAGAAAAGAAATTTTTGTAAAATAATTGACAAGGCTCATATGAAATATTGTATGAGTCTTTAAAAAATAAATCAGCTGATATGATTGAGACAAAATGACAATCAATTCGTTGAAGTGGCATGAAGAAGTGAAGTCCACCAATTCGAAAACTGAACAAGTCACAAAAAATGAAGGGAGAATTATGTTTATCCGATGGATAACATATAAATAAAATGAGTGATCAATTTCGCATACCATGTGTCATTATGAGAGCAGGAACAAGTAAAGGGGTTTTTCTGAAAGAAAATGATTTGCCGGCCGATCAGGCTATGAGGGACCAAATCATCCTACGGATTTTTGGAAGCCCGGATGTCCGTCAGATCGACGGACTGGCAGGTGCTGATCCATTGACCAGCAAGCTGGCCATTATCGGCCCGCCGACCCATCCGGAAGCCGATGTGGATTACACCTTTGCCCAGGTTGGCATCGGCGATACCACTGTGGACTATAACGGAAACTGCGGAAATATCTCGGCTGGGGTTGGTCCCTTCGCCATCGATGAGTCATTTGTAAAAGCCGTCGAGCCCAAGACAAACGTGTGCATTCACAATACAAACACCGGAAAACTACTGTACGCAGAAGTCCGGGTTGAAGACGGAAAAGCAAAGGTCACCGGGGACTGTAAAATTGACGGTGTGCCGGGAACCAATGCAGCTGAGCTCATGGACTTTACAGGCACCGCCGGCTCGGCCACCGGCAAAGTGTTGCCCACCGGAAATGTGGTGGATACCATTAAAACCAGCAAAGGTGATATCAAAATTTCCATTGTCGATGTGGCCAACCCCTGCGTTTTCATCCATGCAGCGGATGTGAAGATGAAGGGAACCGAAACCCCGAGTGAAATTGACAGCAATCCGGAATTGTTGGCGTATCTGGAAGAAATACGGTCCCAGTGCTGCGCCATGATTGGTATGGCAAAAGATGCTAAAGAAGCCTCTGAAAAATCACCGGCATTTCCAATGATCGCTTTTGTGAGGGAGCCGTCAGATTACATTGACTTTACCTCAGGCAATACCATCAAGGCTGACGAGATGGATCTTGTTTCACGGCTGATGTACATGCAGGTACTGCACAAAACCTACGCTGGCACTGCAACCGCCTGTACCGGTTCGGCAGCAAAAATCGAAGGCACCATTGTCAATCAGGTGCTCAGAAAAACAGAATCCGATACGGTGAGAATCGGCCATCCGGCAGGCGTTATCCCGGTTGTTTCGGTGGTAAAGGACCAAACCGTTGAGAAAGTGGCATTGATCCGTACCGCAAGACGTATCATGGAAGGCTATGTTTTTATTGAAAAAGCAAAACTGAAGTAAATCATGCAGGACATGAAAGCAAATACGATTGTTTTTGATATTGGCAGTACCTATACAAAAGCAGTGGCTTACCAGCTGATGCTGGGTCGGTTGACCTATCTGGGATCCGGTCAGTCGGCTACAACCCTGGAAGATGTAGCAATTGGTGCCCGACAGGCGGAAGAAAAGATCATCGCTCAGGGAATAGCTTTTGATCAGATGGTCAACCGGTATAGCTCCTGCAGTGCAGCCGGGGGGCTACGTATGGTTGCCATGGGATATATGCCTCAGGTAACAGCCAAGGCGGCCAAAGAAGTTGCGATGACTGCCGGGGCAATGGTGATGGAAGTTATATCTGTTGACGAACCTCCAAAATATCGGGAAGAAGCACTCCACGAAATAAGACCGGATATCATCCTACTGGCCGGCGGAACAGATAACGGCGATGAAACCTCGGCTCTGGAAAATGCAAAAATTATCTGCAAGGCTAAAGTTAAAGCCATGGTCATTATAGCATGCAATCGCAATGCCCAGAAAAAAGTTGTGAGGTTGTTGGATGAAGCAGGGATTTTAAACATGCGGGTGCAAAACATCATCCCAACGATTCATGAACTTAATACAAAACAAGCCCGAGAAGCCATCCATAGCCAGTTCATCAATCAGATTGTTAATGCCCGGGGAGTAAAGGAATTTTGCGAAACTTTGAATAGCAAAGAGGTTATACCAACACCTGGCGCAATTTTATATGCCAGTGAATTACTGGCAAAGGGTCTGTATGGCAGGGAAGGAATCGGCAGTCTGATGCTCATCGATATTGGCGGTGCTACCACCGATGTTCATTCTTCCATTCCAGAATTAGAGGAACTTAAACTGGAGGAAAGGGGATTGGTAATCAATAATGAAAAGCAATTCTCTTACCGGACCGTGGAAGGCAATTTAGGGATGCGCGTTAGCGCAAACGGTGTGCTTGAAGCGGTGGGCGTTCAAACCCTACTAAGTTTAATGGATCAATACATTGTGGAATCGGGTGAAGAGATCATTGACTACATTGAAAAAATAGAAGATATGACGAACTATATCCCACAGAATGAGAAAGAAAAAAACATTGACCATGCCATAGCAATTTGTGCCATTCATCTTGCCATTCATCGACATGCTGGCATATATGCCAAAGGAGATGATGCAGTAATGGGTGTAATGGCTGGAACGGCGATTGGCCGGGATTTGAGACATATAAAAAATATCGTTTGTGCGGGCGGTGTTCTGGTAAATGCCACAGATGAGGAAAAAGCAAAAATCATAGAAGGTGCTTTTGATAATCTAGGCAATTCATTGCTGCCCATTGATCACCCACGGGTGATCTTTGATGAACACTATCTGATGTTCTCACTAGGCGTGCTTAGCAAATGGTTTCCAGATGAAGTATTGGATTTCATGCTGAAATACTGGAATATCCATTAAAAGAATAAGAAATTTGATAAAAAACAGGAGACGGAACTAATGAATCAAACAGCAAAAATGAGAGAATTATTTAAAACAAAGAAAATGGTGGTTGCACCGGGAGCCCATGATGCCATGACTGCAAAAATCATTGGCCGACTGGAATTTGACGCAGTTTACATGACCGGATACGGGCAATCAGCCAGTCATCTGGGTCAGCCGGATGTGGGACTGATGACAATGAGTGAAATGGTGGCCCGAGCTGCCAACATCGTGGAAGCGGCTGGGGTACCAGTCATTGCTGATGCGGATACCGGTTTCGGAAATGCAGTTAACGTCATGCGCACCGTCCGCGAATATGAAAAAGCCGGCGTTGCAGTGATCCAATTGGAAGATCAGGTGATGCCAAAAAAATGCGGCCATATGATCGGCCGAGAAATCATCCCCATGGATGAAATGGTAGGCAAGATTAAAGCAGCGGTGGATACCCGTGTGAATCCGGACTTCATGATTATGGCAAGAACAGATGCCCGCACCATCATGGGAATTGAAGAAGCCATCAAACGTGGACAGGCCTATAAAGAAGCCGGTGCGGATATTGTCTTCATCGAATCACCAGAAAGCATTGAAGAAATGAAAATGATCAATTCGCAGATTGAAGGATATACCCTGGCAAATATGGTGGAAGGCGGAAGAACACCTTTGTTAAAAAACAAAGAACTGGAAGCCATCGGTTACAACCTGACCATTTATCCCACAGCTTCAATTTATGTAGCGATGAAAGCCATGGTTGACTTATGGACTGCATTAAAAAATGATGACACCACCGCAAATGTGATGGATAAGATGGTTACATTTGCTGAATTCAACGATTTAATTGGTTTGGATGCGATTCGAGAAATCGAAAGAAATTACGCAACCGGAAGAAAATAGATCAGGGGGATGATCATGTTAGAGTTAAGACAAAAAATCAATGAGATGCAGCCCCTGACCATGGGGGAAGTGGTCGCACTGGCGACTGAATATCAAGCCAGGGTGATTGATGTGGTTCTGATGGAAACTGAAATACAGACAGAACTGGCGAGAGAAGAGATTCTCACAAAGGTGATGGAAGAGTACGATCATAACATTCGAGCGCTGGAAATTGGATTGGAAGACGGGGAGAGCATCCTTTTGGGAACCGTTGCTTCTCAATTAAACAAGATTGAAGGACCAAAATGCTTTGCAGATAAAATGCTGGACGATGCCTTGTTGTTCACACTGGCAGCCCAGGTTGGCAATCATTGCATCGGGCTCCGACCCTGTGCCGGAACCGGGGATTCCTGTCCGTATGCAGGATTTATCAAAGCCATGCAGATTAATGGATATGAGGCAAAGACCGTAGCAGAGATAGCTGCGTTGATATTGAAAATAGGCAGTATTTTCCGTGTGGGAAAGGTCACAACCGGATGCAACATGGAAGGTTTCGGTGCCGGAGCTGCCTGTATTGCGGCAGCTACCGCGGTTCTGGAAGGCGGAACACCAGAACAAATGGAAAAAGCCATGGTTCTGGCAATGTCACCGACGATTGGTGTTCCCTGTACACCCCGGGTGCTGGTGCCGGCACTGTGTACAACCCATGTGGGCGGCGCCATCCTCATAGGGATGTATGCCGGAAAAATGTGTACGAAAGTTGAAATGACGGTCAATGTTCCATTTGACGTAATGATCGCTATGGCCAGCCAGGTTCATGTGGAATCAGGAAAGCATCTAGTGCCAACGGTGGTTGAATATATGGAACCCTTTTTTAAACGTAAAGCTTCAGTTGAATCATTGGTGGCAGAAGAAGTTAAAAAAGAAGAGGCCGAACAAATGACGGAAACGCTGGCCAAAGCTAACCGTTTAGCCAAAGAAATGGCCAGTGATACCAAGTCCATTTTAAATACCTATGGCGATGCCGTGGTGGGGGGAAGCAGCCAGGCAGTCGGATCACCGACCAATGCAGCTCGTATTGCCAATAAGCTGGCAAAGGGGACCATTAAGAAAGTCACCATCGAGCTGTATCCGGAGTTGTTTAAGCGACGCTCCATCAATATTCCGGGTATTCTAATGGGGGCGGTTTTTGGTGCATCCACCTCGGATTATGAAATGTATAATCAGGCCATTGACAAGGTGAAAGAAAAGGGAATCGCAGTTGAAATCATCGAGGGAACAGAACATGCAATTCAGAAGATCACCATTGAAACAGATGAGATGACCTGTTCAGTGAATACCCTGAATCGCGGCGGCGGACGGCTGGTACTGCGTGAAGCCGAACCCTCAACCGATGAAGCCATTAAAATAGCCGGCGAACTGGGCATCCAGCTGGTTGAATAGAAGTGTCTTGTCTGATTTTTATAAAAAATGACAAAAAAGTGAAATACAATTAATTTGAAATAGAGAATCGATCTGAAAATCAGCTCATGCAGTAATGTTTAAATGGCATGAATTTTTAGATTAATAAGATTAGATCGAGATCGGTAAAAGAAGAGGAGAAAAGAATGGGTAAGACAATTGCTGAAAAAATTTTTGATGCACATAGAGTAGATGAACCCTTTCCAGATGCACATGTGCTTCGGTTGGACAGGGTTTTCTGTCATGAAATCACCACACCGATTGCCATCACTGATTTGGTGGCACGGGGAATGGATCGTGTATTTGATCCCACAAAAATTAAAGCAGTGATCGATCATGTCACACCTGCCAAGGATTCAAAAACGGCTGAACAGGAGAAAATTTTAAGAGACTGGGCAAGAAGGCATGACATCAAAGATTTTTTCGATGTAGGTAGAAATGGTGTCTGTCATGCGATTTTTCCGGAAAAAGGGTTCATCCGTCCGGGATTCACCATTATCATGGGGGATTCCCACACCTGTACTCACGGGGCCTTTGGTGCTTTTGCAGCAGGCACGGGAACTACCGATCTGGAAGTGGGGATTCTAAAAGGTGTCTGTGCCTTTCATTTCCCAAAGACCATCAAAATGGTGATTAAAGGAGAATTAAAACCTGGGGTTTTTGCAAAAGATTTGATTCTTTTTATTATTAAAGAGTTAACCGTCAATGGCGCCACCAACATGATCATTGAGTTTACCGGGCCTGTGGTGGATGTCATGTCAATGGAATCCCGAATGACCTTATGCAACATGGCCATTGAAGCAGGGGGTACCTGCGGCATCTGCTATCCCGATATGACAACGGTCGACTATTTATGGGATTACATTAAAGACGAATTTGCAACCAGAGAAGAAGCACTAAAAGAATATTCCAAATGGGTTTCGGATGATGACGCTGAATATGAACAGATCCGCGAATTTGATATTTCAGACCTGGAACCCATGGTGACATTCGGCTACAAGCCTGATCAGGTGAAGAGCGTTGCTGAAATGAACGGGACAAAAGTCGATCAGATCTATATCGGCAGCTGCACCAATGGCCGGATTGAGGACCTGAGAATTGCGGCCAGTATCCTCAAAGGCAAAAATATCAGTGATGATGTCCGTGCCATTGTGAGTCCTGCTTCACCGGATGTTTATGCAAAGGCGTTAAAAGAAGGTCTGATCGGAATTTTCCATGACGCAGGCTTTTGCGTCACCAATCCTACCTGCGGCGCCTGTCTGGGCATGAGCAATGGAGTGCTGGCTGATGGCGAAGTTTGTGCATCCACCACCAATCGTAATTTCAATGGCAGAATGGGCAAGGGTGGCACGGTGCATTTGATGAGTCCGGCAACGGCAGCAGCGTCTGCAATTGCCGGAACCATTACGAATTCCAATTTATTTGAAGTATCGGCGGGTGAGGAAAAATGAAGACATTTAGTGGAAAAATATTATTTTTGGATCGAAGCGACATCAATACAGACGAAATTATTCCTGCAAAATACCTGACAGAAATCACAAAAGAAGTGCTCAAGCCATATCTACTGGAAGACTTATGTCTTGAAGGATTCAGCACCACAGATCTTGAAAATAAATCGGTGATCGTCACCCGTGAAAACTTCGGTTGCGGCTCATCCCGGGAGCATGCACCATGGGCATTGCAAGTCAATGAGATCAATGTGGTCATTGCGGAAAATTTTGCGCGAATCTTCAGACAGAACATGTACAATTGCGGGATGTTTGCCATTGAACTGCCCAAGGAGACCATTAATTATTTATTTAAAACCTATGGAGGCAAAGATGTGACCATGAATATTGATATAGATAAGAGCAATATACTCATTCAGTCGGAGAAAAAAACGGAAACCATTGGGTTCAAGGTCGGCGAATTCGACAGCACTTTGGTAAAAGGAGGTGGCTGGGTTGGGTATGCTGACAAGCATTATTGATTGGATTTGAAAACAAAAAAATTAAAGGAGTCATATGATTAATTAATAAGATCATACAAAAAAATAGAGTGCTTTGCTTGTACATCAGGCCTTCGCCAGCATTAAATACAGCTTGGATTCAATCACCATTTTTCATACGGATCGAGGCAGTGAGTTTATAAATAATGCCATTGATGGTGTGATTGAAACGTTTGAAATTAGGAGATCCCTCAGCAAGAAAGGTTGTCCTTATGATAATGCTGTCGCTGAAAGTGAATTCAAGGTTTTTAAAACGGAATTCGCTAATCAGCACGTATTTCTATCCCTGGATTATCTGAAACTGATGCTTTCTGATTATGTCAATTGGTACAACAACATTCGGATTCATTCATCACTGGGCTATTTGATGCCCATGTTGTTTCGAGAACTGCCCATAAAAAGTTGTCTGAAAAAGAGTTGACAATCAATTAGTCCCATAGTTGATAAATAAAATACCTACACTTTATGCTTGAAGAATTCACTACTAGTTGTTTAGTATTAGCATATTATGAGATTAATTTGTTATTCATAGTTGCTTAATATTATGGAGTAAATAAGGATTATAGGTAGCCTTTATTAGCCTAAATTTATGAAATCAGGAAGAATGAATGTTAGCAGGTGTCGTATTAGCAGCCGGCCTTTCTTCCCGAATGGGTGAAGAAAAATTGCTTTTACCATTTGGAGAGGGCACGGTTTTGGAGGCAACACTTTCTTGTATCCCACATGGTTTGTTAGATCGAACGCTTGTTGTTACCCGTCAAAAAATATTGGATTCGGTTGAGTTGCCAGGAAGTTTATCAATTATCTTAAATAGATCCCCTGAAAAAGGACAGGCTAAATCTCTGCAACTAGGCATTGCTTATCTTCGTTCGTACTTCTCTCATTGCCAAGGAATTTTGGTTTTTTTGGGAGATCATCCACTTACAAACCCTAACTTGATCTATGATGTAGTAAAGGTTTTAAGAGAAAATCCCGAAGTCATCGTTCTACCGGAATACAAAGGTGTGATAGGGCATCCTGTGGGTTTTGGATCTGTATGGTTTTCTCAGCTTGAAAACCAGATTGGAGATATGGGAGGACGGAGAATCATTGAGGATAATGCTGAAGCAGTGATCCACATTCCTGGGGATAGATCTTGTGTCATGGATATGGATTCAAAAGCAGACTATTGGAGGATATTGGACTATGCCGAAAAACATAAATGAATATTCAAATCTCATCATTGTCCGTGGAGCAGGAGATATTGCCAGTGGCACCATTTATCGTTTATGTCAGTGTGGCTTTGCGGTGATAGCTTTAGAGGTCGAAAAACCGACTGTCATCCGAAGAACTGTCGCTTTTGCTTCGGCGGTGACTGATGGTGAAGTGACCGTGGAAGCCTTAACAGCTATCCGGTGCGACGCTGAAAAGGATATTGTTCAAGCTTTGGAAACTGGGAAAATCCCTGTCTGCGTTGATTCGAAAGGGGCGTGGATAAAAAAGCTGAATCCTTTGGGGGTGGTGGACGCCATTTTAGCAAAAAAGAATATGGGAACAACACGGGAGATGGCACCTATCGTTATCGGGATGGGGCCTGGATTTACCGCAGGAATAGATGTCGATGTGGTGATAGAAACCAATCGTGGGCATAATCTGGGACGTGTGATTTATTGCGGTGCAGCAGCTGACAACACTGGTGTTCCGGGAGATATTGGCGGGTATACCCATGAGCGGGTCATACGTGCGCCGACATCAGGAGTCATCTCAATTGTTCGAGATATTGGAGCTTTTGTAGTTCCGGGCAATTGCTTGGCTACCATTGGTGACAAAGAAGTCACGACAAAAATAGCAGGCGTGGTTCGCGGCATGATCGCTGAGGGAACTATTGTTCATGAAGAGATGAAAATTGCAGATGTGGACCCCAGAAGCAAGCTTGACTTTTGTTATACGATTTCGGATAAGGCCAGAAATCTCAGCGGCGGTGTTCTGGAGGCAATTCTTCATTATCTGTCAAAGATTAAGACGGAAAAAATTGATATCAGAAGAACGTGAATTAAGACATACACATAAAAAGTTATCTAGAAAAGGATCTGCTATCCGGATATGACAACGGTCGACTATTTATAGGATCATATTAAAGACGAATTCTCAAGCAAAGAGGAAGCCCTCTGTGAATATTCCAAATGGGTTTCTGATTCTGATGCAGAATATGAATAGATCTGCGAATTTGATATTTCAGACCTGGAGCCCATGGTGACATTCGGCTATAAACCGGATCAGGTCAAGACCGTTGCGGAAATGAACGGTATGATAGTGGACCAGATCTACATCGGCAGCTGCACAAACGGTCGGATTGAAGATTTGCGAATTGCTGCCAGTATTTTCAAGGGCAAAAAAATCAGCGATGATGTTGCCATTGTGAGTCCAGCTTCACCGGATGTGTATGCTAAGGCGTTAAAAGAAGGGTTGATCGAGATTTTCCTGTTAAGGCAGGGGATCTTCTGGCAGGAACCCGGGTGATCCCTCTGGTAATCGAAGAAAGCAAAATGAATCGGGCAAAAGAAGTGTGGGGAAGGTTCGATTTTTCAGATTAGACAATACGTGCATAAAAAAGTGGGGATTGTCACAACCGGTAGTGAAGTCTTCCACGGAAGAATAGAAGAAACCTTTACACCAGTTATTAAAGGAAAACTGGGTGAGTATGATACAGAAATTATCGGTCATATCCTAGTCAGTGATGAGCATGAGTTAATTACCGAATCAATTATCAAACTAATTGATAAAGGAGCGGATATGGTGATTTGTACAGGAGGTATGAGTGTTGATCCTGATGATTTGACACCTCTTGCCATCAAGAATACCGGAGCTAAAATAGTTACTTATGGCGCACCGGTTTTGCCGGGAGCTATGTTTTCATTGGCTTATTATAGTGGAGACATACCGATTATTGGACTTCCAGGTTGTGTGATGTATGCAAATAGAACGATTTTTGACCTTGTACTGCCAGGATCATGGTGGATGAGCATCTAAAAAAAGAAGATTTTACAGTATGGGGACAAGGTGGCTTTTGCCTTTCATGTTCGGTTTGCACCTTTCCAAATTGCGGCTTTGGAAAAGGTGATTAATGTTGCGAAAAAAATAGACTGTATCTTATAAAAATAATCTGATGCAGTTTTTTAATAAAGAAAATAAAATCGTGAGATTTCTCATGGAAGTGATAACTTTCCAAAAGGTATATCTCCGCATGAAAAATGCAATTAAGAGGTGATAGTAGTGGATGCAAATGTTGTAGAGCAAGCAAACAATCTGATGAGAATTCTGGCAATCATTATTTTTCTTGGAATTGTTTTAACTAAGGTAAGCAAAAGAATAAACATACCTGATGTAGTGTTGTACATTGCTGCAGGCATCATTGTGGGACCCTCGGTTTTAAAAATAATCGATTTCAGTCAATTTGGGGCTATCAATCAGCTGATCCTTGCATTCGGAGCAGCATACATACTGTTTGACGGCGGACGAGAAATAGCTGTTAGTGTGTTAAATGAAGTGAAGGTAACCATCGGGCTGTTGGCCACTGTCGGGGTATTAATTTCTGCGGTTGTGACTGGTTTCTTTGCCTGGCAGATACTTCATATTGATTTTATATATGCATTGCTTTTAGGCGCGGTCATTGCGTCAACAGATCCTTCAGTTCTGGTACCTTTGTTTAAAAATATGAACATAAGTCCTAAATTGAA
>Ga0209125_1000420_pt1 | contig 56545 bp, 59 predicted proteins | sample BarGraIncub1131A_FD_184503 | JGI IMG/M metagenome (GOLD analysis project Ga0209125, IMG submission 184503) | Arctic peat soil microbial communities from Barrow, Alaska - Barrow Graham LP Incubations 11-31A (SPAdes) (version 2) | ecosystem: Environmental > Terrestrial > Soil > Wetlands > Peat... | reverse complement strand
AATTATGGTCCTTAATATCCATGGTGACGCTGTAACTCCCATCACTTTTTGCTGTAGCGGTGTACCATCTGATATCGTCCTGCCCTTTGATGTCACTCCAAATAGGAACCAGTATCTGTTTAACACCATTCGGTGCGTTAATCACGTTAATCGTTGCGGTAATCTTATTTCCGGATACGCTTGTTTCCACTGCACTGGCCGTCATTGATTTGATGGTCGCTGTTGCATTTCCTAAAAACATCATTTTGTTATTATTATCTGTGCCGTAAACATGAATATTGTATAACCCGCTGTCATAATTATGATCCTTAATATCCATGGTGATACTGTAACTCCCATCGTTTTTTGCTGTAGCGCTGTACCATCTGATATCATCCTGGCCCTTAATGTCACTCCAAATAGGAACCAGTATCTGTTTAACACCATTCGGTGCGTTAATCCCGTTAATCGTTGCGGTAATCTTATTTCCGGATACGCTTGTTTCCACTGCACTGGCCGTCATTGATTTGATGGTCGCTGTTGCATTTCCTAAAAACATCATTTTGTTATTATTATCTGTGCCGTAAACATGAATATTGTATAACCCGCTGTCATAATTATGGTCCTTAATATCCATGGTGACGCTGTAACTCCCATCACTTTTTGCTGTAGCGGTGTACCATCTGATATCGTCCTGCCCTTTGATGTCACTCCAAATAGGAACCAGTATCTGTTTAACACCGTTCGGTGCGTTAATCCCGTTAATCGTTGCGGTAATCTTATTTCCGGATACGCTTGCTTCCACTGCACTGGCTGTCATTGGCTCGATGGTCACTGTTATATTACAGGTGCTCGTGAGGTTATTTGATGTTTTTGCGGTGACGACCGCTTTCCCGATTTTAATCCCCTTTACATTACCACTTCCATCCACAGTCACAATGCTTGTATCGCTTGAACTCCATGTTATGGTTTTATCGGTGACGTTAACGGGAGTCAGTGTCGCAATGATCTTTTCATTTGCTCCCACCATCATACTAGCAGCCATATTATTTAAAGTGATATTTGTTGCATAAATCACATGTTCTAGAATGACATAGTCACTAATAGTTTTCATTGCTATGGTCCCATCAGCATCTTTGACCTCTACATATAAAGTATAATTTCCAGATTGTGTCGGAACAAAAGTCGCTAAATTACTGGTTGAAAAATCATTCAAAATAACTGTGGAACCATTAAATTGATAATAAAATTTGTATTCGTAGGGACTCTGTCCGCCACTGACTTCTGCACTTAATTGAATGTTTGTATTAACTTCCTGATCTGAAGCTATATCAGTTGAAAAACTAGAAATTTCTAACGGCGGCAATACCGCTTGTACAGCTTTATCTAATTGAATCCGTCCTTTTCCATAATAATTATCTTTTCCAGTATCTCCCAAGTCTAAAGCCGTATCCTTTAGAATATTTTCAACTTCTAAAGCAGCTAAATTTGAATTAGCGGCAATCAACACTGCGCATGATCCCGCAACAATTGGAGCTGAAAAAGAAGTACCGCTTACAACGGCATAGGATCCATCAATTGTTGTTGTGCAAATTGTCTCACCAGGAGCACACAAGTCAACTTGATCATTATATTGTGAAAAAGAAGCTCGACCATCCTCAGAAGTAGTTGCCGCAACTGAGACCACATTCTTATAAGAGGAAGGATAAGAATATTTTCCTTCATAACCAGATAAAGAACCTTCATTTCCAGCTGAGGCAACTAAAACCTTTCCTGCATTAGCAGCATATTCTATCGCCGTTTGAAGTGTAGGATACTCATCATATCCTCCAAAGCTCATGTTAATTACCTTGACGTCGGATCGATCAGAAGCAGCCATAATCGCAGCACAAATATAAGCAAGATCCAGGGATGTATCCCCAGAATATTTACCACCAGTACGATAAGGTGCAATTTTTATATTAGAAGTTCCACAAACACCAGCAATCCCAATCTCATTGTTGGTAACTGCTGCAATACAGCCACTTACCATGGTTCCATGGCCAGATACATCAACAACATCGATTTTATTGTTTACATAATCATATCCCTCGACGATTTTCCCCTGCAAGTCAGGATGGGATTCATTAAGACCACTATCTATAACAGCCACAACAATTGGTTCAGTATTGGCTACCTGATCCCAGGTTTTATCTGCACCAATATTTTTAAATTGCCATGCATTCCCATTTTGTATATACGGATCATTTGGAAGGGCTGCTACCTGAATGGTGCCATTTCTACCCACTGCCAAAACATCTGGATTGGCTTCCAATTTGGAAATAAGTTGATCCGTAATTATATCATTTTTAGTTTCTAAAATATCAACACGATCTGATACCTGTTCCCCGGATTTAATATCATTTGAATTGAGAGCTAGACTTTTTAAATTATTTTCGCTACTATTTGCATAAATGACCATAATCTGCTGATCAACGTTAAGGTCTTTACTGTTCTTTGGAAGTTCTTCCAAACTATTAATGATAACCGAAGAACTTTCATCAGCCTTCTCTGGTTCTATAGCCGCGGTATTTAAGATTTCAGGGCTTAGAGTCCCTTCATTTTCATCTGTCAAATTCGCTGCCATGGCTCCAATTGGCAGAAAAATCAGCATTATTATGCACCCTAATATTTGAATAAGTCTTCTTATCAATCCTTTTTTCATGCTTCTCCTTTTTTATTGAGCTCAATTTTTCTCTATGATCACAGCACCGATTGAGCCTGTTTTCTATTCATAATATCTGGACAAGTCATAAATAGCTGCTGTCTAAACTAATCGCACAATAATCCTGTGGAGTATATCCACTGTTCGGTCTAAATTTGTAGAAGCATCCTTGATATGATGATACACTTCTCTCTGTTTTAAAGCATACATTGGATCGTTACTGGCAAACACAGCAATCATTCCTTCTCTATATAGCTTCTCCATTTTAACATGTGTAACTCTCATTGCTGCAACAGCTTGCGCTGATTTATTAGGATCCTTTTCTAAATAATTGACCGCTTCCGAAAAAATATCCACCCCTGTTTTTAATTGTTCCACCATGCAAATAATAATTGGGTTTGGTTTTACATCAAAGGCCTCCATGGAAAGCAGGCTTGACTCGGCATAATTTAAAACTTCATTCATTCCTACCGAAATGGAATAAATATCGCCTCGATCAAAGGGCGTTGTAAAAGCCTCGATCAGATTCTTTTCCAAAGTCATTCTCACTTCATTGGCTTCTTTAACATACTGAATTAAAGCTTCACTTTCGGGAGCAGACGGGTTTCTTACCCAGTTGTAAAGTGCCTTGACTCCTAATCCATTGGTATAGGCTTGTTTATACAGCATTTCATAGAATTTGTATTTTACTGGAAAAATTCGATCAATTATATTTCTTCTATTCATAATTTTTAATTTCCTCCTATGATGAAACGTTAAAAGCGAATGAAAACATTGAGTATATCACCCCAGACACAAGGGCTGATATTGGAATAGTAATGCACCAGGCAATGATAATTTCTTTTACAATTCCCCAATGAACCATTCTATATTCATCGGCTGCGCCAACCCCCATAATACTTCCTACCACAACATGTGTGGTTGAAACAGGTGCCCCCACAAGGGTAGCTCCCAAAATCGAGGTGAGGGAGGCCAATTGAGAATTAAGACTGTGAAGTGGTTTAATATCAAATATTCCTCTTCCCAAGGTTTTCATAATGCTCCACCCTCCCAGCATCGTACCCACAAACATCACCAATCCACCACACACCCGTACCCAAAGCGGTGCTGTTTGTATTGCTACGCCACTCCATGCCGCCAAGGCCAATGTAAAGATTCCGATGATCTTTTGGGTATCATTTGACCCATGACTATAAGAAAGCCCGGCAACCATGAACCATTGGCTTCTATTTAGATTTTGATTAATTGAAAATTTGGAATTCCTTAAAAGAAATTTTGCCATTTTCTCAATGACAAATGCAATTCCAAAGCCAATAAAAGGGGATAACAGCAATGCTATCACCACTTTCACGATTCCGGTAATTTGGTGATCAGGCCCAATTAATTCACTCCATCCCCATAACACATGCTGATATCCTGAAGAAACAATCACAGCTCCGATGATGCCGCCAATTAAAGCATGGGTAGAACTCGATGGTAATCCTAATTTCCAGGTGATTAAATTCCATAAAGTGGCTCCAAAAATAGCTGCAAATAAAATGGGTAACAATGCAGTATTTGTCGGTAAATCAATTAACTCAGAAATAGTATTAGCAACTAAATTTCCTCCTAGAACCGCACCAAGAAGCCCAAAGACCGAAGCAACTCCAATAGCCTGTTTTGGACCTGCGGCTCCGCTATTAATAAAAGTTGCCACCACTGAGCTGGCATCGTGAAGGCCATTGGTTAAAGCAAAAACAAGCCCAACTAAAATGACTAAAATTAAAATAAATGTTATACTTATTGTTATCATTTTTCCAACTTCCAAAAATCAAAGAACTTTATCAATACAAATTACTTTTTCCAATACTATACCAATAGCGCCACTTTTTTGCAACAAAAAAAACCCTGTTACTTATCTCGTAACAAGGTTTGAAAAACATAAAAAACTAGACATCAGTTCAAAGTAAAATCAAGGGTTTGGCTTTTTCATTATTTTAAAATAAGCGCCTGTTATCATTAAAGTCACCACAACCAATATGATCCCAATCACAATTTTCTGGGAAGACACTTTTTCCTGTACCGGATAACCATTTTCAACGACTTCACTGGAAATAGCATGAATGTCCATATCACCGCCATGTTCCACACAGGCTCTATTGAATATGCCAGTCACTTTTACCTCATCACCAATATTTTTATAATCCCCAAACAGCTTTATCTTGTTGGCATCTTCAAGTTTTAACCATATTCCGATGGCATTGGTCCCATCGTTGATGTTGACCCATGCGTTATTGCCTCTTTCTAATGCCTCACTTATGGCTTCACCTTGAACGACTACTGTTTTACCATTCATAACAGTAGCATTTTCAATCAATTGATTGATACTAATCGTTTCAATTCCAAAAGCGACTCCGCCAAAAATGAAAAATGTAACAACTGTTAAAATCAATACTCGAGTTACTTTATCCATATTTTTTTTACTCCTCCAATGATAAAACCAATGAGAGCAAAAACTGAAATGAACTCCAGCCTTCCCAGATACATGGCTATAATATAATAAACTTTTAAGGCTACCGGCATAAATGGCGTTGTAATGCCTATGGATAAGCCAACATTGCCTGTTACAGACGCCATCTCAAATGCAGCATTTGACAGCGGATACCCGTAATAAGCTCCTAACGCCGTTCCAATGGTAAAGGTAACCATATAACAAATGATAATAAGCGCTGAAGCTTTGACTAAACCATCAGTTAATATCTGGTCTTTAATATGATGAAATCTAAACAGTTTAACATTTCTTTCCGAGGACAATAATCTTTTAATGTCAGCAATAAATGCTTTAAATACAATGGCTACTCTTAGCCCCTTAAAGCCACCCGCCGTTGAACAGGCTGAGCCTCCGATGAGCATTGCCACGACCATGATCAAAATACCGAAGTCTCCCCACTCTTTAGCAAACTGGATTGCATAAACATTGTTGAAGCCTGTGGTGGTATGTGCTGATAATACATTATAGACGACTCTTCTAAACATTGAAACGGCATCAGTATAAATCCCTGATTTGGCTAATGCAATGACCGCCAGAGCCGAGGTAATAAATGTTGTAATAAAGAAGCTTTGAGTTTCCACATTTTTTAGGATTTCTTTCTTATTCCCAGACCATGCCGCATAATGCAGACCAAAATTCAAGGAACCAAGAATAAAAAATACAATGGTAATGATCTCATAGGAAAAGCTATGATAAAACATCATATTTTGTGTATAGGGGGCAAAGCCGCCGGTACTCCAGGCCGATTCAAAAATAAATAGTCCATTAAAAAATGCGGACAATGGACTGAGCCCTATTAACATTCCATTGATCCAAAGAGCGATGGTTCCAATTAACAAATAAATCAAACTGATTTTCCATATGATTCTTGCAGTGCCTTTAACATTTGGCACAAGATTTATATCTTTACCTTCGCCAACGTAGAATATGTAGGCGCCAGCTGTTTCTTTTAATAAAAAGGTAAGAGCAAGAACGATCATTCCCTGGCCACCAATAAATGTAAGCATATGCCGCCACATGTTCAAACCCAAAGACAGGTGATCCAAATCCTGGGTCAATACTAAACCCGTTGTTGTAAAACCACTCATTACATCAAAGCAGGCATCTAAGAATGAATAAACATGTCCGCTTAATGCATAGGGAATAGCACATAAAACCATTAATATTACCCAGGACAGCGACGCCACAACCAAACCATGTTTCCACTGGACATATGATTTGTTTTCCCGGGTTTCTCTTCCAATCAGAAGCAGACTTAAACCCAAAGTTGTTGATATGGCCAAAGTAATTAAAAAATCAAAAAATGGGTTCCATTCTCCTAAAAGCAAGGATGTGGCCAGGGGAATAAGCATTAAGAAAGCAATCCCCAATATAACAAAGCCAGTATAATAGCTAATGATAAAGATACTGTAAAACTTACTATTAAAAGTATTCATTCTTTCACATCATCAGGGCAAGTGTCATCATAAAAAATACGCCGATGTATGCAACCACTGCCAGCAATTCAACCAGCAGTCCTTTAACTTCATTTTTTTTGATTTGCATTTTATTTCCCTCCGTTAATCAAATGCTTTTTCAATTTTAATAAAGCCGCATTATTTGTGATCACTAGAACCTTGTCATCTTCCAGGATCTGGGTATCACCTCGGGGATAGATAACTTTTTCACCCCGCAATATTGAAGTTATAACACATTCATCCGGTAATATCAGGTCCCTGATAAATCTGTTACACCAGAGCGTTTCTTTGTGAATTTCAATTTCTACTAAAATCATGTTACCCCGTTCAAGGGTATGGATAATTTTAAAATTCTCTTTGTCAAATTCATATTCGATAAGATTAGCAATAACCTCGGTACTGCAAACTGTTTTGTCTACCCCGAGGGCGTTGAACATTGCTATGTTTTTAGGATTGTTTATTCGGGCAATGGTTTTATTAATATCAAAGCTTATTTTTGCAATTTCGCATATGACCAAATTCTCTTCATCGGTTCCCGTCACTGCCGCGATTATTTCTGCTTCCTGAATGCCTGCATCTTTTAAAACATCCAGATCTGTGCCATCACCGCAAATAATATCAGCGTCAATATCTTCAGCAATTCTCTCGCAAGTTGCCTGATCGCGCTCAATTAATACAACATGATAGCCTCTTTTTTTTAGGGTCTTAATCAGATAATAGCCAACTTTTCCACCGCCAATTATAATTGATTTCATTTTTGTATCTCCTTTGAAAATGAGGCTATTAATTTATCTTTGCATTTTTTATTTATGGTACAGATGATTTTTGCACCAAACGGGACCAATGCATCTTTTTTTGGCAACACAAAATTATTTTCAATGATTAAACCTGAAATGATAATGGGATACCTTTCCTCGATTTCCTTAACGGTCGAAATTTTCCCTTTAAGTACGGAAAGCTCTATAATTTCATAATCTTTATCTAATGTTGCAATAAGGTCCAGATTCTTTTCAGTGATCTTCCTTTTCAGAATTTCAACACCCAGCTGGGTTGGAGAAATCGTTTCTATGCCAAGCATATCATAAATATATTTCCGACTGGGGTCATTAACTCTTGAAATCATTCTTGGAACATTGTAAATCTTTTTTGCAATAAGTGATACTGTGATATTAATATTTTCGTCGGAAGTGACCGCCAAAACAAAATCAGCTTTGGTAATTCCAGCCTCAAGCAAATGATCATTATCATACTCAATACCTTTGATTTTCGTTCCATTAAACGCACTTCCTAAAACATCCAATCGATCACTATAGCGGTCAATAATTGAGATATCCAGTCCTGCAATCGATAATTCTTTAGCCAAAGTGCTGCCTAATTTTCCACAGCCAATAATAATTACATGCATAGCGTTCTCCTCTATCATAAAGTTATTCATTATCATCTAAAAGCGAAGAATGGTGATTAGAAAACACAAAAATCAATTTATGTTTAACTTTAAGTTCCTGATTGCCAATTTATTTGTATTAGAGCTTCATATTTTCCATCTTGCTTCATACTCTATGAAAATTATCATAATTCATATAAAGTTTGTGTGAAGAAGCCGTGGCGAAGTATAAAGTTATTGTTAAATACCACGGCTGTCAAAAACTTAAAAGCCTCTAGCTTATCAATTCACGCCCTAAGAATATGTTGATATATAAGTCCTCTATAAGAAAGAAATTCTGTTTTCAATGTCTGCCTTTTTTTCATTGTAACATCTTTAGATTCTCTTTACAACATGTCTTTATTTCATAAGGATTCTGTCTAAAACTGGTTTATTTATTCGAATAATTCTTTAACTTTTTTCAATTCCTTTGGTATTTGGATGCTCTGGGGACAATGCTCTTCACATTTTCCACATTCAATGCAATTTGACGCCTTTTGCTTTGGTTCAAACCGATTGTACGTGTCCGATTTGCCAAACATATAATAATCATTGTAAGCGCTGAAATTACGAGGGATCTGTACCCCTTCAGGGCATGGCATGCAATAGCCACAGGCGGTGCAATTAACTTTTATTTTTTTCACGAAACTTTTTTTAGCTTTCTCGATAACTGCCAATTCTTTTTCAGTGAATGAGTTTGCCTGAGTTTCGCCTGCAATTTTAATGTTTTCTGACACTTGTTCCATTTCATTCATGCCACTTAGAACAACCGATACCTCGGGATGATTCAATATCCATCCAAGTCCCCATGCTGCAGGGGTTCTTTTTATTTCTGATTGATTAAAAATATCTTTGACATCCTCTGGAACATTTACAAGCTTACCACCTCTGAGAGGTTCCATAATGGTAACACCCAAACCTTTTTTGGCAGCATATTTTAAGCCTTCTGTTCCGGCCTGAAAATTTTCATCTAAATAATTGTATTGAATCTGGCAAAAAGACCAATCATAATAGTCCACTATTTCTTTAAATAATTCAACATTATCATGGAATGAAAATCCCGCATATTTTATTTTTCCGTCATTTATGGCCTGATCTAAAAATTCAGCAATACCAGCTTTCTTTAACTGTGGCCATGTTGAACTGTCAATGCCATGCACTAAATAAAAGTCGATTGTTTTGGTGTTTAGTCGTTGTAATTGTTCATTTAAGTATTTATCCATATCTTCTCGTTTTTTTATTAACCAGCTGGGAAGTTTTGTTGCTAACTTAACTTTCTCGCGATAACCATCTTTTAAAGCTTTAGCTACTAATGGCTCACTTTTTCCACCTTTTCCCATATCAATGCCATGATATGGATACGCGGTATCTATATAGTTAACGCCTTGATCAATGGCATAACGAATTAACGTGATTGCCTTATCTTCATCTATTTTTGTTGGATCACCCTCACCAAGAAGAGGTAATCTCATACAGCCAAATCCCAGGGTTGATACCATTTCATTTGTCTTACCAAATTTTCTATACAACATAATAAATTCCTCCACCTATTTCTAATATTTTTATTTGCTCTCTTATTAAACTATTATACACTCCATATGCTTGTTATTAACAATTTCTTTATACTCCTGCACAACTAGCATAAAATTAATTTCAAAAATATGTATTGACAATCACCTTCAATCAGCTACAATGAGTTGAGCTAATATTTTAATTCAGTAATAAAGCCATAAAAAACGATCCTCTTAATAAAATTAAAGGATCTAATCAACTGTTTAATCCAAGCCATTCATTTGGTTATATTACTAAAATAATGGTATTAATATACTATCAAAAATTGAATAAATTTTGCTTAACAAGTAATTTATTTTTTACCCACTCTTATTGAAACTAGGTGATTTATCATGCCCAACGTTAAAAAAGCACTGCTTGGAAAATCATTGCGAACAGACGCAATCAAACATGAACGATTGTCCCGGCTCTGGGGTTTGCCGATTTTGGCCAGCGATGCCATCTCCTCGGTAGCCTATGCCGTTGAAGAAATATTACTGGTGCTGGTGCCTTTACTGGGTTTTGCTGCCTTTGGCTATGTCCCTGGAGTGGTTGCCGCGATTATTCTATTGCTGCTGATCCTGGTCTTTTCTTATTCTCAGATTATTTCACATTATCCCAATGGTGGTGGGGCATATATTGTATCTAAAGAAAACCTGGGAGAAATGCCGGCTTTGCTTTCCGGCGCTGCTCTAATTATTGACTATATCCTCACGGTTGCCGTGAGTATTTCAGCATCAACCATGGCGATTGTGGCCGCTGTACCCATTCTCAATCCTTACCGAGTTGAAATCTCCGTTTCTTGTATTTTACTGATTACCATTGTTAATCTCAGAGGTATGCGTGAATCGTCAAAGATCTTTGGCCTACCCACCTATGCTTTTATTTTCGCTATGATCATTATGATTGTTACCGGTATGTTTCGCTGGTTTTCCGGAACCCTTGCACCCATTACCTATTCGGCTGACCAGTTGGCCGGCGTTTTACCTCAACAGCTATATCAGGGAGTCCTGATTCTTCTTGTCCTACGGGCTTTTTCATCCGGGTGTTCTGCCCTTACCGGTGTTGAGGCTGTGAGTAATGCAGTACCGGCTTTTAAAAGCCCTTCACAGACCAATGCCCGGCATGTACTGTATATGCTGGGTGGGATAATTATTGTGATCTTCGGAGGCACAACCTTTCTGGCGGTAAGCCTTCAGGTTATTCATATATCAGGGACAACCGTTGTGGCCCAAATCGCCGAGGCGATTTTTGGACGGAATTTCTTTTACTTTGTGATCCAAATAACAACATCGTTAATATTAATCCTTGCTGCGAACACTGCCTATAACGGTTTACCTCAATTGTTGTATCTATTGGCCCATGATCACTATGTGCCAAGACAGTTCTCCCAACGGGGAGCTAAGCTTAGCTTTTCCAACGGCATAATTTTTATTATGATTGTTGCTATGTTTTTAGTCATTGTCTTTAACAGTGATCCTCACAACTTAATTCCCCTTTATTCAGTAGGTGTTTTTATTTCTTTCACCTTATCACAATATGGGATGTTTAGAAAGTGGCTTAAAGAAAAAGACAAAGGCTGGCAGTACAAATCACTGATTAATGTATTCGGGGCCATTGTAACGGGCGTTGGCTCTGTGATCATTTTTTATTCGAAATTTTTTGAAGGTGCATGGATGCTGGCCATTGCAATACCGGTTATTATCTATGTCATGGTTTATATCAGAAACCACTATGCTGAAGTTAAAAAGCAGCTGGAGCTAAAAGAATTTGCGCCTTATTACCCTCGACCCCCTGGCTTGAAAACAAAAGGTACGCCTTGTATTGTTCTACTTCAATCAATTAATAAAGCGACTTTAAAAGCGCTTAATTATGCCAACACGATTTCCGATGACATTACCGTTTTGCATATCTGCCGCTATCCGGAGCATGCCCAGGAATTACGGGAACAGTGGGCGGACCTCAGGATTCCACTGAAACTCGAAATAATTGAAAATCCCTACCGAGATATCACAAAGACTCTTAAATGCTATGTTAATAAACGTGAGAAGGATCTCAGCCATGGTCAAAATCTAACCGTAATTCTAATTAAATATGTTGCCAACCATTGGTATGATAATGTTTTACATAATCAGACCACTTACTTTTTAGAGCAGACCCTAAGCCGTTTCAAAAATGTGACTTCGGTGCTTATACCCTATCATTACTCCATTGATACTATTGCAAAAAATGTCATGGATCTTGATGATGAGTAAAATCCATCATTGACTGCTCTAAGTTAAATAATAATTAAACGAGTATTTCTTGAAAATCCTGATTGTTGACAAACACGATAAATCAAGCATATAATTGTAGGGCTTTAAAACATACAATTTTTTATCGAAAGGATTATTTTTCATGTTAAATGAATTTTCCAGATCAGAATTACTTTTGCAAAAAAAGGGCATCGAAAAACTAAAAGTATCGACCGTGGCGGTTTTCGGCATTGGCGGTGTCGGATCATTTGCTGTGGAAGCTTTAGCCCGAAGCGGCATTGGCACAATTGTCATTGTCGATGACGACTGTATCTGTTTAACCAATATTAACCGTCAGCTTATTGCAACCCGAAAAACTATCGGCCAGGCCAAAGTTGACATAATGAAAGCCCGCATTCAAGAAATCAATCCCAAAGCAGCCGTTATTTCCCACCGCAGCTTTTTTAATGCTGAAAATGCTAAAGATTTTGATTTTGAAAGCTATGATTATATCATTGATGCCATCGATACCATTTCTTCCAAACTTTTATTGGTCGAATTGGCAAATAATAAAAATATTCCCATTATCAGCTGTATGGGTGCCGGCAACAAACTGGATCCCACTCGCTTTGAAGTTGCCGACATCTTCAAAACTTCCATTTGTCCCCTAGCCAGAGTCATGCGTTCGGAACTTCGAAAAAGAGGCATTCCTTCATTAAAGGTTGTTTATTCCAAGGAACCCCCTTTAACCCCTTTGGACACTGAGGAAAACAGCTGTAAAAACAATTGCATCTGCCCTCCGGGCACGGCCCGAAAATGCAGTGACCGACGGGCGGTTCCTGGAAGCGTTTCTTTTGTTCCATCCGTCGCTGGTCTTATTCTTGCCGGAGAAGTTATCAAAGACATTGCTCTTTTCTAACCATTATTAATTAACTTAGACCCCGAATTTAATAAAGAGACATCCATCATTTAAAGTGTTGGATGTCTCTTTTGATTGGTGCATTAAGCAAAAAGCAAACACTGAAAGAGACTTGTTTATTACTGTTTTCGGATTTAGAAAATGATTTTATCCATTGGCAACTGGACCAACAGAAAAAATTCTCAATTCCAGAATCTTCAATCCGTAAACTCCACAATAACCTTGTCAACATCCCATAAATACCCAATTTTTTCCATGGCTTCTTCCTTAATCGCATTGGAAAATTGATGATTTTCCGGCAAATCCACAATTATTTTAACGACCCCATCCTTGATTTCTATTTCCTTAACCAAATGAGTCGCCACCACATCTAATCCTTTAATGGGGTTCATCACCTTTTTCAGCCTTTTTAACACGACTTCCTCAGTCGTTTTTTCTTTATTGGTGATCAGCCCGTGTTTTTCTTCATAATTCAATATGGCTGATCTTAAAGATTCCACTGCCAAAACTGAACAGTGAACCTTGATTTTAGGCAAGCCCCCTAAAGCGTCAGCTGCTTCCTTCCAAGTTATTTTTTTAGCTTCTTCAATGGTTTTGCCCTTGGCAAGTTCTGTGATAATTGAACCTGTTGCAATATTTGAAGCACAGCCATAGGATTCGAATTTTATATCGGTAATTATTTTAGTTTCAGGATCCACTTTCAAATATAATGAAACCATATCCCCGCACGCTGAGCTCCCTTCTGTAGCCTGACCATCAGCGTCCTCTATCTTTCCAGTATTTCGCGGATTTTTAAAATGCTCTAAAACGATATCATTATAGGGACTCGCCATTTGTGATTCCTCCTATTTTTTTCCTAAAGGACTAATTTTTCTTAATTTTTCGACAACCTTTGTCAACTTCTCGACCACAAAGTCTACTTCATCCATTGTATTAAATCTTCCAAAGGTAAATCTTATGGACCCATGAGCTCTTTCATGATCCCCACCGATTGCAGCGATGACATGGCTGGCTTCCAAAGATCGGCTAAAACAGGCCGAACCGGTGCTCACAGCGATTCCGTACATATCCAGATGGAGTGTAATGGATTCACCTTCAACATAATGAAAGGTCATATTGGCATTTTGAGGTGTCCTTTTGGTCGGATGCCCGTTTAATATGGCATCCGGAATTTTATCAAATACCAATGCTATAATCCTATCTCTCATTTTATTCAACCGCATATTTTCTTGTTCTGTCACTAATTCAACGGCTTTAGCAAAGCCTACGGCGCCGGGAATATTATCCATGCCGCCTCTTAAATCAAATTCATGAAAGCCGCCGTCCATCATTTTTGCAATAGGGGTTCCTTTACGTATATAAAGTCCTCCAATACCCTTTGGGCCATGAAGTGTATGTGCGGATACCGTAATCAAATCCGCCAGAACTTCCTTGACATCCAAAGGAACTTTTGTAAAGGTATGGGTTGCATCCGTATGAAAAGCAACACCCTTTTCACTGCATAATGCCCCGATTTTTTTGATATCCTGGATGGTGCCTATTTCCTGATTGCCATGTTGTATGGAAACCAGGATTGTTTTTCTGGTGATCATATCTCTGAGATGATCCATATTGACAAAGCCATACTTGTCGACATCCAGATAATCCACCTTGAAGCCCTCTTTTTCCAATGTTCTGGCACTGTAGAGTACCGGAAAATCTTCCATTTTAGAGACAATAATGTGTCTGCCTTTTTTTTCACCTAACGCCTTAGCAATCCCTTTAATGGCTAAATTACTTGATTCGGTGCTTCCTGAAGTGAATATAAACTCATCGTGGTTTGCTCCCAGAGATTTAGCCAGCTTGCCTCTTGCATCTTCCATCGCTTGTCTTGCTATAATCCCTAAAGAATATCCGAATTCTGAAGTTGCAACAGAATAGGTTTCAAAATAAAAGGGCTTCATTGCTTCCAGAACTTCTTCATCAAGCCGAGTTGCTGCAGCATTATCCATATAATACGATTTTTCCATTATTTCCCCTTCTATATGAACAAGGTTATGGCAGAATCTCTTGCTTCTTTTATATAGGTTCCAACCGCACCATACTCATCAATGTAATCTTCCCTTAAATCCGATCGCTTTAACCCCATAATATCCATGGTCATTTCGCAGGCAATAATTTTCCCGCCCAGTTCCTTAAAATCTGACATAAGTCTTTCTAACGAAGCGACATTGTTTTTCTTCATGCGATTCAACATCATTATTTTTCCCAGTCCCAAAAAATTCATTTTAGATAAAGGCCCTTTGTCCAATCCGCCTTTTTTAAGACGCAAAAGCCCCCAAAATGTGAAAAACAATGATGTTTCCATACCCATGGCCAAGGATCCGTTGGACACAATTAGTGTACTGTATAATTTGTCCATGTCTCCGCTTTGAACAATGATGGTAGTTTTGTCACTCATAAGATATTCCTCCCTATCTAAGAATCTTTATTTTCCAGATTTTGTCATTTTCTTCTATGCTGATCACTTCTAACGACAATGCATCGGCAGCCATAGGAATTTCTTTCTTAGACGCAGGATTGTTTCCGATAATCTCAATAACATCACCTGGCACAGCTTTTTTTACAGCTTTCCTCATTTCAACCAATGGAACCGGGCAAGTTTCGCCTCTTACATCGACATGAATTTCCGCCATAACGAGTCCTCCTTATTAAATATTTACAAACTAAACCTATGCAATCCTCAAATTACATACTAACACAACATTGATAATTTTATTTTACTATCATAATATTACTTACCCTATTGTTAAGAAGATAATTTAAAATATTTCATATTTTTCAAATAAATCGATTTTATAAAAAAATAACTGAAATCTCAAAAAATCAGAGACCCCAGTCATCATTAGACAACCATATCTTTTGAAAGAATAAAATAACATACCTTTTTTAAATGATGCCTTGATTTCTAGGAATATAGCTTATAACCATTACCACCGTTGCGTTTAACTTCATACATTGCAAAATCAGCCTTTTTAATTAACATGTCTGCATCAATTCCATGATCAGGGAAGATACTCATGCCTATACTAGATCCAATAAACAATTGGTTTTCTTTATAGATAAAGGCTGTGCATAATGTTTTCAAAACAGCTGCAACAATTCTTCCAACCTTCAATGGATCTTCCAATTCTCTTAGTATTATTATGAATTCATCTCCACCAATCCGACTAATGGTATCCGTTGCACTAATAATTTTTTTTAATCTCAATGCAACAGTTTTAAGAACAATATCTCCGGCTTCATGACCATAATTATCATTAACACTCTTAAATTTATCCAAATCTATAAAAAGAATTGCAAATTTCTTTCTTTTATCTTCTACTAGCATCTCAATATCCTCTAACATTTTTTTTCTATTGGAAAGTTCTGTGAGTGCATCATAATATATAAAATGACGTATTTGAACTTCTGCAAGTAATCTTTCTGCGATCTCATTTTTAAGCATACTATTTGTTTCTTCTAATTTTAAGGTATATTTTTTTTGTATTAAAGCCATTTTTTTTCTTTCCGAAACATCATGCAATAGAATGAGGATTCCTAATATGTCTTTATATTCATCATAGATAACGGTTGCGGATAATTCACAAACCAGGGGTTCCTTATTTTTCCTGTATAAATCAACTTCAATGTTAATTGCATTTCCAACTTCCATGATCGTATTGAACTTGAAATTTCTAAAATTAATGATTGCATTCATTAAATTTTGCTTCAAATCCTTATAATCAGAGCCTGTGAAATCCCGGGATGCTTTATTACAATTTTTCACAAGGAAATCTTCGCCTAGAATAAAAATTGGTTCATTAACAGCCTCAAAAATATATTCCGATACCAATTCATATGAAATTGACATCATTTTATGTTTATTAATTGCAAACCACACGCCACCCATTCCAATGGAAATTGCTATAACACCAAACGGAAAACCCACAATTCCAAGACGCGGCAAAATCAGATCTGAACTTACCGTAAAACAAAAACCGATTAAACTAGTCATTAAAATAATTTTCATCTGTTTTCTGACTCTGTTCTTTTTGGCATTTTTCATCTGAAAATATATTATTAAAAGCCCAACCATAAACAAGATTGTAACATAGATACTAAAAATAATACCAATGGATACCGTGGTATAAAATTTTTCTACAAAGCCGTAAGCCTCAGTTCTTATTACTTCTGAGGGCTCATATAATAAATTATTGATGGAAAAAATTATTGAAACTATAAACACAAAAGCAATTATTTTTGAACTGGAACTTTTCAGAGGTGTCTCATTAAAAGAAAGTGCAAAGGATATCCATATTCCATTTAAAAAGCAAAACCCTAATACCGAAACTTTTCTCCAACTATTTGCAATTTCAATATTCGGTGAAATTAACATGAATGCATATCCAATTGTCCATAGGCTAACAGAAATACATAAAGCACAAAATATGCGGTTAATTTTTGATTTTCTATCTTTTTTATAACTATAGCTACCCATAACTAAATAGAAAAAAGAGCATAACCACAATATTGAAAACAAAATAATTTGAATATAATTCACTTTTATCAACTCTCATCGCCCCCGTCGTTTATGCGCCTTTGTTTTCTGATAATTCATCAAAATTTTTAAGAGTCTTTCATTATCTGGTGTCACACATCCTGAATGAACACTGAGTAAATTTGCCTTTTCACATTTAATTAAGGCATTAATATTATCGACCTCTGTACTATTTTTATTAGGCTTAAGATTAACAAAATTTTATGGCTATTTTAGAATTTTGAATTCTTTGACCAAATGAACAGTATATTTATTCAAAAATGCAAATTAACACTTTCATAATAGATATCAGAAAATAAAAAAAACCGGATCCGACAATTAGTCAGGTCCGGTACAAAAATATCATATTCTATTTATAACCTGAAGAATTGTATATAAAAATAATATACAATAAAAGCAACATTTAATGCTAAGAATATTACTATTAAGGCCCATCTTAACCAGAACTTTAGCTTCCAACGCCTGAAAGCAAAGTTCATTCCATAGGATGCATGAAACATAAACGCCAATTCTGCAGGCAGAAAGAGAAATTTCAAATGAATAAGAGATGAAATTTGGGGTTCCAGAAACCTTCCCTGTATGTCAAAACCTGATATTACATAGATGACGATTGAAAATAGCAGGATCCATGCACAGATTCTGTCAATTTTTGACATCAGCTTCATTACTATACCCTCTGGTTTCCCAGTAACCCTTGTAATTTGGATCATTTGAAAGTTCTATACGATTTATCCACTTTATCCATTTGTAGCCCAGTTTATCCTCTGCCACCAATATGAAAGGATAACCGTTAGCTGCAGGAAGCACAACACCGTTCATTTTATCTGCCAGAATAAGCTTTTTGTCCAGAATTGTGCTTAGGGGAAGTGTTGTGGTGTACCCATCCACCGAATAAAAAATAACAGTATTTGCTTCAGGTTTGACTTTGACCTTGTCAAATAAACCGCTCAAAAAAACGCCTTCCCATAGTATATCTGCACTCCAGCCCTCAACACAATTCAAAACGACTTCCTTAGTCTGCTTTTCATTCTTCAAAACCTCATCATAGGTGAAATCAGTTGGATTTTCAACCAACCCGTCCATTTTCAGTTTGTATGTGGTGATATCCACATTTTGCGGTCCTTTGATAGACACATCCTTTACATCAGAAATTGACGAGAGATTTTTGCCGTTGTACTCTTTTATTTGAACAGCCGTCTGATCCGTGGTACTGCCTCCTGAAGAGTTATTACTGCCGCAGGACGTTGCTGTGAAAATCAATAAAATAAAGATGAAAAACAATAGTGAAAATCTGTATATTTGCTTATTCATTAAAATCTCCTTACTAAAATTTTACAACAATTCTCAATTTAACGATTATCTTATTGATTACCCAATTATCAGTAAGATATTATAAATATATAAAACTATTTATAATAATAGAACCTGCTACTTGACGTAACAGGTTCTGCAAAGATCTCAAAGATAATTTAAATTTTGTTTTTTTCTAAACCGGAAGTTCAAATGTAAAACAACTGCCATGTCCTTCAACACTTTTAGCAGCTATTTTACCGCCATGGGCTTCTATAATAACTTTGGCAATGGCCAATCCAATGCCAGTCCCCCCTGAGTTTCGAGTTCTGGATTTATCGACTCTGTAAAAACGTTCAAACACATTTTCTAAGTTTTCTTCTGGAATGCCGATGCCATTGTCCTCAATACTCACGAGTATTTTGCTTGCTGCCTTTTTCACTGAGACTTTAACAGTCCCTTCCTGATCAGTGTATTTTAACGCATTTAACAGAAGATTCATCATCACTTGCTTAATCTTATCAGAATCCACTTTAACAAAAGCCTCTTCTCCATCATAGGTAAGTATTATCTTCTTCTTGAATAATTCACTTTCAACCGTTCTCACGACACTAAGGCCCAGTTCATTCATATCCAGTTTCACTTTATTTAAAACTAAATTCTCGCCTTCCAATTCCGCTATTTTCCCCAGCTCATCAACCAATTTTCCAAGTCTTACACTTTCATTGTGAAGATTTTCAAGTCTTTTATTATCAGCTTCCCAGATTCCATCAATCATTAATTCTAAATGACTTTGAAGGATTGATATGGGAGTCCTTAACTCATGAGCAATATCAGAGCTCATTTGCTTTCTCAAAGTCTCTTGCCGACCAAGACCTTGACCAAGGTTGTTGATTGCATCCGTTAATTCAATAATTTCAGTTGTACTTGATTCTTTTTGAATCTTAGTCTCATATTCACCCGAGGATATTTTTTTTGCACCTTCAATGACATTGCCGATAGGCTTGCTAAGTCTTTTTGCCATATAGGCACCTGCAATCAATGACAAAATCAAAGCCAAAATTCCTGTCCCCATAAGGAGTTGATTAAGTCCTTTGATATATTTAACTTCATTATTACTATAGAAATAGGGGCCATAATAACCGATAGTTACTTTACCAATCGTTGTTGCATCATTTTTCAGAGCAATTATTTTCTCTTCATATCCACCTGAAAACCTTGGATTCTGTGTCTGCATGTTCATTTTCATATTTGAAAGCATTTGAGAACAGTAGTCATTATTGAAGACACGGGCATCCCAAATCACATTGTCTTCATTGTCAGCTACTTTTATAATTAATCCTCGTTCCATTGCAAAGATTCCAATGGTTTCTACTGCATTAACATCCCATTGGTTTTCCTGGTCCGAAAATCCTTTAGATAGTTGGGTTGCAATTAAAGTGCTTTCTGTTTTTATCCGCTCAAGAGTGTATTCCTTAAATTTGTTCTGCAAAAAGTAATTGGCTGTTAAACCAATAAATAAAACCAAAACGATTGCAACAAAAAAGAAGGCCGCTGAAATTTTAACTCTTAGACTCGATTTCATAGCACATCACCCTTCTCGTTTTTAAACTATTTGCCAAATTTATAACCGATTCCATGAACCGTAATAATATATCTTGGATTTCTTGAATCGTCTTCAATCTTGATTCTGATGTTTTTAATATGGTTATCAATGGCGCGATCATAGCCGTTGAAATCCGCACCCATAACGAGAGTAATCAGCTCTTCTCTAGTAAATACTTTGCTGGGATACTTAGCCATGGTCATTAATATCTTAAACTCATGAGGTGTCAGAATAACCACTTTTCCGTTTTTTCTTACCTCATATCTCATACTATCAACAACGATGTTGCCATCATCAAATGCCAACTCATTTGATAGCGGTATGGAGTCAGTTGATGTTCTTCTAAGAACGGCTTCCATTCTTGCTGATAACTCTTTCAGGCTAAAGGGCTTAGTTATATAATCGTCGGCCCCTAAGCCTAATCCATTTAAAATATGATGTTCTTCAACTTTAGCTGTTAACATAATGATCGGCACTCGTGATTTCAAACGAATATTTTTGCAAACTTCTTCCCCAGTCATATCTGGCATCATAAGATCAAGCACAATTATATCAGGAGCAACTTTATAAAATAAATCGATGGTAGTTCTTCCACAATTTGCTGTAATCACTTGATAACCAATTTTAGTCAGATATGCCTGCAGAGCCATAACAATGTTTTCTTCATCATCAACGACAAGAACTATTTTAGTTTTTTCCATCAATTCCCCCTGAATAAAATAAATATTTTCCTAATGTTCTGATTCTTATTATATCTCAATTTAAAAAAAATGCACCTCAAGGATAGCCTTAAGGTGCATTTTCAATATACTCTACTAATTATATGCCGGTCTTTTTAAGTTCCATTTTCATTTTAGCATATTCTTCATCTGAGATTTCTCCCTTAGCATATCGTTCATTCAAAATTTCAATTGACCGATCAGTTGGATGCGGCAGTGTATGCTCGCTATTTTTATGGTTCATATTTTTTGTCAACCATATAATGCCAACAACCACTAATGCTACAAATAATATCATCATCATGATCATACCTCCTATTCTACCCATCATGCCAAAACCATAACCGATATTGTGTAAATTATACGCATGTAATCCTAACACTATATTCACCTTCTCTCTTTTGAACATTTAACTTATACTAATGTTCAATCTTGCTTATAGTCGCATTATAATCCCTTCATATGTAGAAATTATGTATTTTAGTCTGTGACCTGGCAATATCTTTAGATATTAAAGTTATCATATTTATTTACCAGGCTAAGAACCTTCATGACCAATGTGATATCAACAGAACAATTACTCCTTGTTATGGTTTTTTTCTTATTGTTCTAACCTCAAAAAGATGTTATCATTAGCACAAGAATTAATCTAATTTTTAAAAATGTTCAGAAAAGGAGATGACTGCCATGACTGGAGATAGAATAAAATGCAACATTATTTATAGCAAGCTTTTAACCGATGTTGAGGACGTAATGTTGCAAGAGTTTGAATTACCTGAAGGATGTATCGACATTGGTATCTTTACGACTCAATATGATGGTGTTGGCTATTGCGCTGCCGATGAAGCGACTAAGGCTGCAAATGTTGATGTTGTGTATATCAAGACCCTTTACGGATCAGGTGCCGGACTGAATGATGGCCAGGTTTTTGGTGTGATTACCGGACCAACCGTTTCAGACGTAGAAAGTGGATTACGATACATCCATGATTTTGCTGAAAAAAAAGCAAGTGTTTATAGTGTTAATAAAGATGATACCAATCTAATATATGCCGAATTGGTTCCTAAAATCGGCAAATATTTTTCTGAAACCTACGGCTTACCCATAGGATCTTCCATAGCCTTTTTATTTGCACCAGCGCTTGAAGGAATCGTTGGAATTGACGAAGCTCTTACCGTAGCCGATGTTGAAGTTGTCAAATTCTTTGGGCCACCAACAAACTCAAATCTGAGTGGCATTATTGTAACGGGTACCCAATCTAATTGCAAAACAGCCTGTGAAGCCTTTAAAAAGGCTATTATTGATTGTGTAAATGATCCAGTCAATTATTAATTAAGACTAGGCTATATAAAATGAGCCCCGATCGTTTAGAACGATCGGGGCTCATTTTACTTAACATATTCTCGAATTACATTTCTAATAACAGTTAAATTATCCTGATTCTTTTTTATAATTTCCTTGCAATCTCTTTAATTAATTTTTCCGAAATTTCCCATCCAAGGCAGGCATCCGTAATGGATTTTCCATACACGCCGCCATCAACTGGCTGGGCGCCTTCTTCAATATAACTTTCAATCATCAACCCTTTGACATATTTTTTTAAATCAGGATCATAATGACGATTACGCACCACTTCTCTGGCAATTCGAGGTTGTTCACCATAACGCTTGTTTGAATTAGCATGGTTTAAATCGATGATAATCCCGGGATTATCGAAATCACGGGCCTCGTACATTTTAATCAAATGTTTGATATCCTCATAATGGTAGTTTGGAAAGTTTCGGCCGTGCTGATCAACTGATCCTCTCAGAATGGCATGGGTTAAAGGATTTCCTGATGTTTTGACTTCCCATCCCCGATAAATGAAGGTATGACCAACCTGTGCTGCCTGGATAGAGTTTAGCATTACTGTGATATCACCGCTTGTGGGATTTTTCATACCCGTTGGTATTTCCAATCCACTGACCGTTAATCGATGCTTTTGGTTTTCCACGGATCTTGCACCAATGGCAACATAACTCAATAAGTCTTCTAAATACGCATAATTTTCCGGATAAAGCATTTCATCAGCACAGGACAAGCCCGTTTCTTCAATGGCTCGAATGTGAAGTTGTCGAATGGCTTTAATGCCTTCTACCATATTCGACTTTTTATTTGCATCCGGCTGGTGCAGCATTCCTTTATACCCTTCACCGGTGGTTCTTGGTTTATTGGTATAAATTCTTGGGATAATAATGATTTTGTCCTCAACTTCTTTTTGGACCTTACTTAATCGACCCACATAATCGATTACTGCAGTTTCGTTATCTGCAGAACATGGGCCAATAATCAATATAAATCGATCGTCCTTGCCTTCAAAGACGTCTCTAATGATCCGGTCACGTTCTGCTTTGATTTTTTTACCTGCCTCAGATAACGGCATCATTTCAAATATTTCTCGCGGTGATGGAATTTCCTGTATCAATTTAAAACTCATATATCTCCCTTACTTTGCTAATTTTATGCCATACATTCATCATGTAATTGTTTTTTTAATTTGAGCAGCTTTCAATTTGTTATCATTATAGAGAGTAATCCATTGAATAACAAGTATTATTTATCTTCTCTAACTTTTTAATTGTCAGCAATTATTCAGACAGCCAAGAAGTCTATCAGCTAGACTTCACTTAGTTTTTTAAGTATTTTTCTAATTCTATAGCATCTTCTACTTCTAAATCTCGCTCACCAGCCATTGTTTCCAGATGATGACGAAATTCATGCTTTAAAACCTTTCGTAGTTCCCCTTTATAATTTTCTGCTGAATAGTTGCCAAAAGATCGTATCATTGAACCATAATAAATGGCTATAAAATTCCCTAAGCGACTATCACTATGATATTCTCCCAGAATATATAGGTCATTGGCTTTGTTTATCGGATGCAGTTTTGTCTCTTCTCTTAGAACAATTCCGCCACTTAATTCCTTATAGAATTCTTGAGGCATTTCTTCGGCTATTTCATTCAACATTACTTCTGTTTCATCAATAGTGTACATGCTAACCTCTGAAAATTTCTATATTATTTGCTTTTTTTCTATTGTATTCTATTTTAGCATGTCATTATTATTTTGTCACTTTTTATAGCCAAACAAATTATTCTTTTAATAGTCTTGGAATAACAACATTTTTTCAACTGTTAATCCGTTATGATTGAAACCAGGTTCAAAAAATAAAAATGCGTCCGAATTTTTAGCAATTCGTACGCATTTCTAAATCAGCCTTGTTTTCTCATGAGATCAGATGTGCAATTGGGACATCGCTGAGCCTTTGCCGGTATTTCTGAACAACAATAGGGACAGGTCTTCGTTTTTACTTCTTCTTCGACTTTTTTCGTTTTTCTCAAACCAGCCAATTTGTTTAAGCCCTCAATCATTATAAAAATTATAAAGACCATAATTGAAAAATTAATGACTGCAGTCAAAAAAGCGCCATATCGAATTTGGACACCCATAACCGGTAAAATAAAATTACTCAAATCAGTCTTGCCAAAAATACCAATGATTGGTGATATAATATCATCTGTAAAAGATTTGATAAGTCCCTGAAAAGCGGCTCCTATAATAACCGCCACAGCAAGATCCATTACATTCCCCCGAAGAGCGAACTTTTTAAATTCTTTCAAAATATTCTTCATCTCCATTATCCTTTCAAATATATTTACCAATGTGAATATATCTAATTTTCAATGCGCTGTCAAGAATTTAAAAAATTCATTTTTATACTTAAGTATTAGCACTGATTAGCGGGCTAGCGCTATGCTAAGCTATCTATGTTTAGTATTTGTTCTATTTTATAAAACAGTAATTTTCAATTTCTGAATAAAATTATCGATTTGAAAAATATGACGAACTTATTCTATACTTTTAGAATATGCTTTTTTTAAATTTTATTGTATAATAAGTCCATGGAAATGCTATTTTGACTCTTGTCAATGCATGATTCCCCTGCATTTTTTTATTACAGGGAGTACTTTAATACAGAAAGGATCTTTATGACTATTGCAGCAATCTATGGTTTTATCAGTGGCTCTACCCTTTTTATCGGTGCACTTCTGGGCATGTATTTAAAAGTACCAAAGGTCGTCGTTGGTGCTATTATGGCTTTTGGTTCCGGGGTGCTAATCTCCGCATTAACCTTTGATCTGATGGAAACCGCTTTTGTATCCGGAGGCTTCGTTTCTGCCTCAATTGGATTTATTGCCGGTACGCTACTCTTTGTTGTGGGCGATTATTTAATCGATCATTTAGGCGGCCACTTCCGCAAACATGGACACGGGAAGATCTATGCAAAGAGTAAGGACCTTAAAAAGACAGACAACTCGGGTTCAGCCATACTTCTAGGTGCGGTTTTGGATGGTATTCCTGAATCAATAGCCATTGGCATTGGCCTGGCCGCTGGAAATGGTGTCGGCTTAAGCATGATGATTGCAGTATTTCTAAGCAACTTCCCCGAAGGCATTTCGGGTGCACAAGGCATGAAAATTGCAGGCAAATCAAATTTTTATATTATGACGGTGTGGGGCGTTACGATCGCAACCTCCGTTTGTGCCTCAGCATTGGGTTATGCCTTTCTAGGTAATGCGTCTAAAGACATCATAGCAGTTACATTATCATTGGCTGCCGGGGCAATGTTAGCAATGCTCGCCGATACCATGATGCCGGAAGCTTATGAAGACGGCGGACGACTCATTGCTCTAGCAACGGCTTCAGGATTTTTTATCGCATTTGTAGTGAGCCACTTAGCAGGATAAGCATATAAACCATACTATCCAAAGATTTCATTTGACAAGACACCAAAAAAATAGCTCTATTCCTGTGTAGAACCTCATAAGGTTCGTGCAAGAATAGAGCTATAAATTTATTTACTTAAATACAGATTTGTCTTCTAGAACATTTCCTTGGTCATTTTGTCAATTGCTTCGTCATTTGATTCATAAACTCCAGGATAGCATCCAAAATTCAGGCCATGGCTTGCTCCTGGGATAAAGTATAATTTGCCGCATTCTTTACAGGCGAGTTCTGTGTAATGTTGAACTATTTCAGGAGTCCAGCCTTCGAAATCAACAACACCGCTGTCGATATCTCCCATAAAGCTGATTTGTTTGCCATATTTTTCGATGAGTTCAGGAACGTTGTTAGTTGTCATCGCTCCCTGCCAGATATCGATACCCATTTCAATCATTGCCGGAACCAGGTTAGCCGCATAGGAATCACTGTGATGAACAATGAGTTCAACGCCATTTGCTTTGTAGAAGCCGTATATTTTTTTATAGGCAGGTACGAAGAATTCTGCAAACATTTCCGGAGAAACGAATGACGAACGTTGGCTGCCCCAGTCATCATGATGAAAAATTGCATCGGGATGGATATGATCAACCATTACTTTCGCATAGGCCAACTCATAGTCCACCAGGTAGTCAATGAGATCATGCATGTCTTCCGGTTCTTCATAGAGTGCCATCAATGCATCTTCCATACCCATCAGGTGGTGGGTCATTTCAAAAATACCTGGGGCAACAAAAGCAGTTACAAATTCTTCATTGCGATCAACCGCATTGGCATGGGCAACAGCTGGAGCCCAGGCTTCATCGGAAGTAGCAATTTCAGGAGCTTTAACTTGTTCTCTCCACTTGGTAATATCTTTCAATACTTTGTGTTCATCATCATGTACAGGGAAACCACCCAATTGACCTTCCGGCCAGGTGAAAGTAATACCCCATCCATTTTTAATTGTCTGACCCGGACCAACCATTGCTCCCATAGGTGCTTCCATTATCAGATTCATAAATTCGTATTGTTTCACAAACCGGTCAGGATTTCCACCTTTAATGGTTTCCATTAAATTCTGTCTTTTCGTTAACATAGTCGTTCCTCCTTATATTTTAATTTATTCTAGTTTGGTTTATGTTAATCATTTTTGTTTTAAGCGATTGCTAATTCTTTGGCTTTGACTGCGGCTGTTCCGGCATCGGGAGCAAAGGCATCGGCGCCAATTTCGGCTGCGTATTCCGGTGTCACCGGGGCTCCGCCGACAATGACATTGAATCCGGTTAATCCGCTGGCTTTTAGGGTTGCAACGGCTTCTCTCATGGCTGGCATGGTTGATGTCAGAAGACCTGAACATGCGACTATTTTGACATTCGAATTTGCTTTGATGGCTTCAACAAACTGAGCTGCGGGGACATCCACACCAAGATCAACCACGTCAAAGCCGGCACTTTCAATCATTAATGAAACCAGGTTTTTGCCGATATCATGTAAATCACCTTGTACTGTACCAATAATGCAGGTCCCTAATTTTGATGAGCCATCGCCAGCAAGTACGGGTTTAAGAACTTCAACACCCTTTGACATTGCTTTAGCGGCAATTAACATTTCAGGAACGAAAATGTCCCCTCTGGAAAATTTTTCACCAACAACGCCCATGGAGTCAACCATAGCCTGGAGAATATCTTCTGCTGAATTACCTTCATCCAATGCTTCCTGCACCAAACCCGGAACAAGTTTGGATTTTCCTATTTCTACCTTGGCTTTTACTTCTTCAATTTTCGACATAATTTCTTCCTCCTGATTAATTATTTATTTAGCAAATCACTATTACCTTGGCTGTGTCTGCTGAATGTACTCGTTTGCAATCTAACTTTTCTCCCAGACCTCTCTAAAGATCAACTATTACTCTGATTTCCTATTTTGATATCTCAATTTTAAATCAATTTAAAGTTTATGTCAATCACTTATTGAGAAAAATAGTATATTTACTAATTAGGTAATAATTTTGATTTACTAATTTCAATTTACTTTTTCAAATGCAGGATTTTTCTTCATTTTTCACAGTTTATCGCTTTTTAAATTGTTATTCGGGGATATTAAGAGTTTTTATTATTAAATTCTTTTATAAAATACTTAATTTACAAATTTTTTATTATGCTTTCCGATTTAAATGAATCAAGCATTGAATATAAAAATAATAGAATTCTTATATTTACGATTCAAACACAGATTTCATAAAAATAATATAAGCTTCCTTTCAATAAAATACCATTTATTTTAAATTGATTTAAATTATTATTCAACTATAAATTAAAAAAACTTCATTATTATCTTATAATTTGAAAAGTAAAAGAAACCTACTATTTTAATACATAGTAAGTTTCCTTTTAAAATTAATATTAATCTTCTATCTTTTGAAATCTATTTTGGCATAATACCAATTTTAATCCCTGTCATGGCAATGTTGGTTTCCATTGCTTCTTTGACATGATCTAAATCAAATTTATCTGTGACCAATAACTCAACAGGAATTTTCATTTCTGCTGCTTTTTTGAAGAAACCGATGGTTGTGATGTATTCATTTGCACCATAAACCCATGAACCTACTAAAGTGATTTCTTTATTGCAAAAATCCAAATGAGGATTATTGGTAGCATCACCATTATTTACAAAGAAACCCATTTCACAGTATCCGCCACCACGACGCACATATTTGAATGCATCAGCTGCCGCTGCCGGCGAACCGGTACATTGGAAAACAAAGTCGGCACCAAAGCCCTTTGTAATTTCGTTCGATCGGTGACATCCATTTGCATTCCTCTTTCATAATACTGTTAATCTCGTATAATCATGTTATTTGCCATATTAGTTTCTTAGAACCATCTTATCGATTGGCTAAACCGTTGTCAATAAAATATTTTACGTGTTCAAGTAACTTTCTTTTATTCATAACTATTAATATTGATTACCTGTGAAAATTAAGGGTATAAGAATCATATGTGACTGGTACTGAAGGAAGGAGATTTAATAATGGAAAAAAGAAATTGGACAAAAGAAGAAATTGTAGAATATCGAAAAGAGCACGGTGCTTTTTTCTACTGCAATAAAGAAGATTCGAATTTTCTTGTTCCAAAACCATTTGGGATTGGTTGGACTATTAACTGGGCTAACCCCCTTTCGTGGATTTTTGTTTCAGTTATTACCGGTTTTCTCATTGTTCGCGTATTTTATAAAATACGATTGATGAACCAGGAAAAGAAATATTGAAGGCCATGGACTGATGCAAAGCTCCCGAATTCCGGGGATGAAAAAGGCACTATATTATTATGACATAGTGCCTTTTTTGTTACTTATAATATCAGATAACTAATAAGGGGAATGGTCAGGATGGACGCCAGGGTGGTAATAAAAACGCCTTTGGTTGCCAAGGAAACATTGTTGTCATATTTATTGGCAAAGAGCACCGAAGATGTGGCAACGGGCATGGCAATAATGATAATAACGATTCCCAGTATAAAAGGGCTTGTGATAACATTTTTCAGAATCAGCCATGCTCCTATTGGAAGCAGTATCTGTTTAATAATAACATAAGGATAAAGCCGAAGTTCTGTAAAGACACTTTTCATAGAGATTCCAGCCAGGGCAATACCAATGACGATCATGGCCAAAGGTGTTGTGGTGTCACCAACAGTTTTTAAGGTATTGTTTAAAATATTTGGGAGCTGAATACCACCAGCAAACAAGGCAATGGCCACCAGGGAAGCGATCATTCCAGGGGACAGAAAGTTTTTAAGGTTTAGAGTGCTTTTTCCTTCCTTAGACATCAGCATGATGCCAAGGGTAAAGTTGCTGACGTTAAAGATAAGATTAAAAATAGTTGCATAAAATAGGGCACCTGGACCAAAGATGGATGCTATGACAGGATATCCCATAAAACCAACGTTTGACCAGATGGTCATATACATATACAGATTGCGTTCTTCTTTTTTGACCTGCAGTATTCTGGCGATAATATAGGCAATAAATGGCATAATGACATAAAAAAGAATGGCAATAAAAAACATCAGCAAGACATCTTTTTTATCGGTGTCACTGGGCATTGCGGCAACGGAAGCAATCATTAAGCAAGGTAAGGTTATGTTCAAGATAAAACTCGAAAGCTGTGTTCCAAATTTCTGACTGGTAACCTTTGTTTTGGTGGAAATATAGCCTAAAGCCAGGATCAGAAAAAGTTGCAACATCTGACTGATGACGACAATGATATCCATGGTGTATTTCTCCTTAGTATTCTCTATATTAATAATTGGGTTGCATTGAAAACAATTATTTAAATTGCACTTTATCTCCATTCTATGCTACAATAAAGCTTAAATTGATTAATTCCATTGCCGTTTCAGCAAGTCATTCATATCAGAGAAAGCAAACCGAGGAGAAAATGAAAAAAAAATCTAAATTAAAAATAACATCGATGCCCAGATTTGTCAAAATGACTGTTATGGCACTCATGATTTTGATAATGATTGTGATGACGGCAGTTACAGTGTTAACCCATATTACAACGGCTTTCAACGGCGAAAAAGAAAAATCAGTGATATCTTCAAACCCTGCTGATCACATTAAAGATGAGGCAACCATTGTAGCTGAGAATCAGGAAGCAGCTGAAGCTTTAACCAAAGATTCAGTGGAAAGTATTAAATCACGCCTTAGAAGCGGTGATACCGCAGGTATCAAGGTAGTGTTTCTCACCTTTGACGATGGTCCCAGTGAGAATACCGGGGAAGTGCTGGATATTCTCAACACTTCAGGCGTGAAAGCCACCTTCTTTACCACTCGGCATACGGGTGTCCAAGCTGAAACCTTCTATCGTCGTATTGTGGATGAGGGTCATACTCTGGCCAATCATACCTGCAGCCACGATTTTGCTCTTTACAGCAACCCTGAGGCCTTTTACGCCGATATTGAAGTCTTGGATGCATACCAGCGACAGGTAACCGGGCTTACGGAAACCAGCCATATTTTCCGATTTCCCGGAGGGTCTGCAAATGCCAATGAAACCTGTGCTCTGGGCATTGTTAAACAAGGCTTTAATTATGCCGACTGGAATGTAACCTCCGGGGACGGCTCCGCTAACCCACCAACTAGGGAAATTGTTGCAAAGAATATTATTGAAGGCTGCCGAAAGTATGATGTCTCTGTGGTTTTATGCCACGCAGAAATCAAACCGGATACCAGGGCAGCACTAGCAACAGTGATCAAAACCCTTAAGGCTGAGGGCTATACTTTTCTGGCCATGGAAAACGATTTTACTTATCCTCGCCAATTGGAGATTTAGCATAGAAACATCCAGACCTTAGCATAGACAAAACCACCGATTTAACGGTGGTTTTGTCTATTGATATTTTTCAAATTCGTAAATTAGCCCAAGGTATTCTAATGTGCAGCATCGATCATTGTGAAGTAATTTCAAATTATGATTGTACCATAGCTCAATGGTTATGTGCACTATTTTTCATTTATTGTTTAATAGAGTTCCGCTCGTCGATCCTGGAAAACAGTCATTGTATTTCTCGCTTTTTCCACCTCTGACAGGTCGATATCACTAAGAATCATGACTTCTTGGGGAAGTTCACCTGCATCTGCCAGTATCTTTCCCCAAGGATTAATGATCATGGAATTTCCGGCATTGTATTTATCCGGCAATACTTCCCCACAGCCATTGACAGCTACCATAAACATCTGATTTTCAATAGCTCTTGCCTGGTTCAAGATACGCCAATGTTCAACCCTTTCCAACGGCCATTCAGCTGGTACAAAAAGTACCTTTGATCCTGCCAGGGCCTGTTTTCTGCACCATTCAGGAAATCTTACATCGTAGCAAATAATAATCCCACAATTGACGCCATCAATTCGGAAGGTTACCAGTTTATCTCCGCCGCTGTACTTCTTTTCTTCCCCTCCAAAACTAAAGAGATGAGCCTTGTCGTATTCTGCAATGATCTCACCCTCTCTATTGGCAATATAGCTGGTATTGAAGTACTCTGTTCCTTTTTTTGTTGCCACAGAACCACCGACAATGTTGATGTGCAATTCCTTTGCAAGTTGACTTAGAAAGGCCCTGGTTTTTTGTCCTTCAACATCTGCCATACCATCTTCCAATTCAACTGTGAGAAATCCACCACTCCACATTTCAGGCAGCACAGCGACATCTGCTCCCGCCTCGGCAGCTTTTCTAAGCCATGCCTCTGCATTGGCATAGTTGTGTTCAGGTTGTTTGAGAACTACCTTCATTTGAATCCCACATATTTTCATAAATCGTCACCCCTATCCTCTTAAACTTTTGCATCTGGTTAGTGAAATCTTTACCTTCATCTTTGCATATAAGATAATTTGAAACTATCCAATTGGGATGTTCAAAAGCTATGATTGATTTTCGGCGCGGTTTCGCAACCTAACTACTCGACGCCTTCGTCATTTTTTGTTCTCTTTTTTTCTTATTTCAACTCTCTAAAGAGTTTTATCAGAACTTCTACCGAGGGTGCAATGGAATTAAGATACACAGTTTCCTTTGGGGTGTGAATATCAGCCAGGTCCGGACCTACGGATATCATTTTAAGTTCCGGGTTCTTTTTCGCAAAGCTGCCGCATTCGAGACCTGCATGGATTGCCATAACCCTCACATCCTGACCAGTGTAGGCTTTGTAGGCTTTCGCATACATGTCCTTCAGTGGATTAACATGGTTAATCGCCCAGCCCGGGGTGGGTAAACCGGATTCCACTTCAAAACCTGCCATTTGACCAACGCTTTGGTAGGTCAGGGTATACTGAGCCAGATGAATGTCTTCTGAACTTCTTGCCATAACATTCAGGGTTGTTGATATCTCTCCTATCTTTGCCTTTCCCAGATTTGAAGAGCTTTCGATGAGATCATCCACAAAAGGGCTTTTGGTTTGAACACCATCCTGAATTTCGGAAATAAGATTTAGAAAACTCACACCATCAGCCTCTGAAAGCACCTGATTCGGGAGCTTTGTTTTCTCATAGGTGAATTTGTAATTATTTTCAATGGAGGAATAGGTTTTACCGAATTCATCCACTTTTGCAGCCATAAGTTTCTCAAAGATTTTCTCATCCTTTGATGCTATGACCAGGGTTGCTTTTGCAAAGGAAGGAATGGCATTTAATGCCTGACCTCCGTCAAAGGCCGCAAGTTCAATGAAAACACCATTTTTTGAAACATAACCTAGGGCATTTCCTAGATTTTTAATGGCATTGGCATGATCAAGGCCGATTTCTATTCCGGAATGCCCGCCTAGAAGACCTGACAGGCTAAGCTTATAGGCCAAAGTTCCCTTTGGTGTAACCCAGGTATTCTCTCTTGAAAAGTTATAGCGATTTGAGCCTGCACAGGATTCGGTAATCTCTCCAAACGCTTCACTATCACAGTTGACCAGATAGTCAGCATCAAGAAAATATTTTTCATTTATCCTAAGTGCTCCGGTAAAGCCATCTTCCTCATTCACAGTAAAAATTGCTCTGAGAGGACCGTGGGAAATATTTCCTGAACGAATCATGTACTGAATCATTGCAATGCCGATGCCGTTGTCAGCTCCCAGACTTGTTCCATTGGCTGTCAGGGTTTTCTCGTCCCTTATTACCTTGATCGGATCAGTCAATGGTTCGTACCCCACCCCATCTTCCGCGATGCATACCATATCCATGTGGCCTTGAAGGATTGTAAGTGGAGCCTTTTCATAGCCTTTTGTTGCTGGCACCTCAATAATAATGTTATTTTCCTGGTCCTGGATATAGTCAAAACCCTGGTTCTCTGCCCAGCCAGCCAGATAATCACTGACCGCCTTTTCATGTTGGGATTGCCTTGGTATGTTGGCAAGCTCATTAAATTCAGCAAGGACACCTTCGAGAATTGCATTGTGATCTTTAATTCCTGATAATGACACAATCTTCCCCATTTTTCTCTCCCTTTCTCATTTTTCATTTCTAAATCCTTTTCCAACTCTCTAAGTTGAAATTAGAAATATTATAACATAAAGCGTTCAAAAACCGTATGTTTTCTGCCCTTGTCGGCAGTACCGATGCCATAGGCAGCATACCAGCATTACCTTTCATTTAACCGATTTATTCCATTCTTGAAACTTGCAATTTATTTTCACACACTTTATAATAGAAAAAGGGATCAATTATACCTTAGTAACCGTCGTTGCCATTATTACAATTAATATAACCGCTGAATGCACCAGAAATAAAATCTATGAAAAGAAGTGATGAGTATGAAAATTCTTGAAAAAATGCACCATATCCAGTGCCAGGAATCTGATATTGGAAAATACGTTTTACTCCCTGGCGATCCCGGCCGGGTTTCCGAGATTGCCAAAGGATTGACTAATGCTAAACGCGTTGCTTCAAACCGGGAATATATTACCTATACCGGCACTCTTGATGGGGTAAAGGTAAGCGTCACTTCCACTGGTATTGGTGGTCCCTCTGCAGCAATCGCGCTGGAAGAACTCATAAAACTCGGTGCCCATACGTTTATTCGGGTTGGTACCTGTGGAGGAATCGATTTTTCTCTGGAACCCGGATCTTTAATCATTGCCACCGGTGCCATTCGAAAAGAGGGGACAACCTCAGAATATATCCCCATTGAATTCCCAGCCGTAGGGAATTTCGAGCTATTAAATGCCCTGAACTTTGCCGCGCATAAGCTTAACCACAAATCCTACCTGGGCATTGTGGAATCTAAAGATTCCTATTACGGACAGCATGAACCGGAACTTATGCCCAGCGCAGCCATTTTAAAACAGAAATGGGAGGCCTGGAAGGCCGGTGGTGCTCTGGCATCTGAAATGGAAACCTCAACTCTTTATATTATTTCCACCATTCGCCGTGTACGCTGTGGTTCAATTTTATTGCTCATCCGTAACCGCGAAAAAGAAAACCATGAAAACACACCGCCCATTATCTGTGATACTAACACCCACCTTTTAGAAACTGCCATTGAAGGCATGCGGGAAATCATTCGTAATGATAAAGACGATCAATAATAGCATGTTCAAAGATACCTTTGACTCCCACACAAAGACATTTTTGCATATTTTTTTGATCATTGAATTCATACGCTTTTAACATTGTTTCGCAAAATACAACCTAGGAATAGACTGAAAAATCTATTCCCTAGGTTGTATTTAAGTTATTTTAACAGTTCTTTTAGAGCTCCACAATGATCAAGTTCGATAAGCTCTGAGTAGCCTCCGATACACGTATCCCCAATAAAAATAAAAGGAATACTATAGTGATTGGTCTTTGCTTCTAATTGACGTCGCATTTCATTATTATTGAAAATATTAATGTCTGTATATTCCAAACCTCTTTCATCCAGAAGTTTTTTTGCCCCATTGGAATAACGGCAATATGGCCAAGTATATAATTTAATTTCTTTTTTCATGGCTCCCCTTTCGTGGGTTTTTTCTCTAATAAATTTGCTCTTATTTCTTATTACCAATATTTTGGACCGGTCAACAAATTATTCAAACAAACCGCATTCGCATATGGAATTTAGATTTTTTAAATTCGATATCCCACTCCATGAACGGAGAGATTCTAATCTCTTTTTCTCAATTTCAAAAATATTTCCTAAAGAATTATGCCACTTGTGTCGACATTATAAATAAGAAGAAAGAAGTTATTATCATTAATTGGTAACCTATGAATGGTATCTCATTACAATTAGAAAAAAGGAGATGTTATTAATGATTGAAAATAAAATCACCTATCCAGATAAAGCGAGATCTTTTGTGAAAACTGGCTTATTGAATATGAAATTAGCCCTGATCAATATGAAAATCGGCTCAATGATCAGTTGTAACAAGGATTATTCCGATTTTCTTGTTCCAAAACTATATGGTATTCGCTGGACATTTAACTTTGCAAACCCAATTTCATGGGTTTTTGTCTTTGGAATTACTGGTTTTCTTGTTTTGCGTGTAATTGTAAATCGCACCAAATACCTCTCCCGAATTTTATTTTCTAACAAAAGGAATAAGAAAAAATAGAAACAGCCATTTACTCGTCAGCAGCCTCTACTCCCACTATTTGGATTAGATCCTTCTGGGTGTCAATGCTGGGGATTATCTTTTAAATTTGATCTAAAAAACCTGCTGCTCGTAGCAGGTTTTAGTCGTCTTTCAGCCTCATTTTCCACTAACTCATTTCTTCATTTAAACATTTTTTTCATCTTCCAACAGTTCTTTCAATTCACCGCCATCATCAAGTTCTTTAAGCTCTTTATAGCCTCCAATGCATGTATCCCCAATAAAAATAAACGGAATACTATAGTGATGCGTTTGTGCTTGCAATTGATATCGTAAATCATCATTTCTAAAAATATCAATATCAATATATTCCAAACCTCTTTCATGGAGTAGTTTTTTTGCACCATTGGAATATGGGCAAAATGGCCACGTGTATAATTTAATTTCTTTTTTCATGGCTCTCCTTCCTTGGGTTTATTTTTTTAAATAAATCCAGTTTAATTTCATTTTAAACCCTTTTTTTGAACTGTCAACAAATTCTTAAGAAATTTTGCTAACAATAACTTTGGTTGTTGTACCGAACTTATTCCCCGGATTTCAACCTTCTAAAAGATTCCAATCTAAACGGCTTATTAGGCTTATTATATAAATACCCAATAATTCCCTGATTCAAACTCAAATTCCTCTGCTAAAAAATAATTATAACAGCGAATGACTGCCATTCAAGCTTTATTATTTCACAAAACGATACTGTAAACGATATTATAGTAAATTTACTTATTATTACAAATGCATTGATAAGAATTCTTTTGACTATTAAACTTGTTTATAATTCAAATATTTAAGGAGACCAAGTATGACAGCTCATTTAACTCAGAAAGAAAACTTTTTACGCGTTGCTCACAGCGAAATGCCAGAATACGTTCCGGTGTCCACATATTTCGGACCTGGTGCCCCTCTCTCGACTCCCCAGATCCTAAAGTCCAGGAAGTTTAACGGCTAATTTACAGATGAAGCCCAAAAGCTAAGCACGACAGTATACAATTAAAATAATGCAAAAAAATTAGAATTAAGCGCGTTTTACGCGCTTAATTCTACCAAGACTGTGAATAAAGAAAAATCAGGTGCATGAAAATTTTAATCTTAGGTGGATTTTTAGGATCAGGGAAAACCAGTGTTGTTATTCAGCTAGCAAAATATATTGTAGGCGACACCCCTCAAAACAAAAGTTGTCATCCTGGAAAATGACAAGGGGAGGGTGAGACATGAGTAATGAAACCATTAAACTTCACCAACACCATGAAATCTGCGAGTCCGGATGCCATGAAGAGCGTCATCACGAATCCGAGCACCATCATGAATACCAACCCATTACGGTAACAATCCATGATGCCAGCATCGTCGGCTCATACAAATTCAAATAATGAGCAACCATATATTTTCATTATTTGAAGGGTATTTATTTTTCTTTAATGGTATTTACCAGTACCTTGGCTGCCGCCAGAATCTTCTGATTTTTTTCTTTTCTAACCGTTCTTTTCGTTTCTTTAATCGAAACCGATATTTCATCAGCGATCTCAGCATATTGATAGGCATCCACTTTACCATAATTAACTACTTTAGTTTCATAAATATCTCCTACCAATGTACCGGGTAATTCTTCAGTTTCATAGTTAATGATGCCTCCCAGTATTCCTTCACAGTAGAAATCTTCGATAATTTCCTCATCCATATTTGTGATAACGATATGTAATTCTTTCATATTGGCTCCTTGCTTTTTTTATTCTTCTCAATGATTATAACAGACAATCCATTTAGACGACTGAAGTCCTCGATTCATCAGTTGTTGAAATCCACTTTGAAGCAAAATGATACTTGAAGTTTGTGACACATATGTTAGAATATTTATATAGTAAGCTAGATTCTTAACAGCAACCAAGCCCTGATTTCTCAAGGCTTGGTTGCTGTGTTTTGTTTACAAGTAAACAACTGTTTCAATATGATCTGTCCAGGAAAACATATTAACATTTAGTCATTTCTTATCAAGCTAACAACTTATTTGAAGTCAAAAACCTTAGTTTAAAAATCGAAGGAAAGCAAATTTTTCATCATTTTAATTTATCTTCTACCGCTTTCTTTTTCCCTTCCATTGTAAGACTTTTATCCTTCTTATCGTCGATTCTTATTTGTGTATAGATTCTTTCTGCTCCCATTTGATACAGTCTTTCATGCATAATACTAATGATGCTGAATATTTCGTCAATTTCGCCTTCTAAAACGGTGCTCATCGGTGTAAGTACATGCTTAATTCCCTTTTCTTCGAGTATTCTGTGACATTCAGCAATATATTTACTGTGCCCTGAAGCACCATCTTCTTTAGATCTTGCCGTTATGGTCAAATCTACTATTGCCATTTATTTTCCTCCTTGATTAACAATTTTTCAGTCTATAGATTTAAGCTCTGGACAAACTATATGTTATTCCATTATATCAACAAAGGAAATTTGTACAATCTATTTAATCATTCCATTCAAACTTTTTATACAACTACATCTGGATTAAAACTAGAATTTGCCTATTTGATGAATAGTTCTTGGTGGCGGAAAAGGTATCTATCTATTGTCGAACGTTTGAGAAATTTTGGCTATACTCACGATTCCGATATCTTTAAACCACAAGCTATTTCCCAATGTTTCACTTACTTTCCTGTTATTCACCATAGGTCAATTAACCTTTTTTTGTATTAGATTAAAATTATGATCATTATTTTTTCACAAATGGTTGATCCGTTGAACCTGGTGCGGCTGAACCTTTGGTAACCACTACAATCTTAATGGCTTCCAAGCGAAGGGAAAGCCCCTCTGTTCCAGCATTTTCACCATTTTTCGCCCAGCTAAGCCAGCCATAGTTTTGAGAATGAACCCGATAGTAAATATCATAATTTTCCGCCAATGCGTCGGTCAATCTGATTCTTACCGCTTCCAATTGTAAAGATTGTCCTGTTGTTCCCGAATTCGTACCTGATCCCACATAATCCTTCCAGCCGATATTCTGCACATGGGCACTGCATTCCACTGTTCCCGGAAGCGTGGCGTTTAGAATTGCTAAATTCAGGGTTTCCAGACTTAACGATTGGCCTGTGGTCCCCGCTTTCATGCCGGAAGTTACGCTGGGTTGCCAGCCCATATTTTTGACATTTGTAGAATATTTGAGAATCGGCATCTCAGAGCCGTAAGCTCCGGATATAATCAGCACGTTGACTTATCCAGCTATCGAGATAGGAAACTTCCTCTGAATAAGAGCTCTCTGTGACACGGCCACCGGCATCAAAAGCAACTGGTTGTCCCAAGATTGGCCGTTTAACAAAGTTATTTTTTACAGAGGTCGGTATCAGGTTTGTGGCTGTTACCAAATTATTATTTGCATTGTCAACAGCAGTTCGGATTTGCTCTGAATACAGTTCATTTACGCGAGTAACAAATTCCTCATTTCTGCACAATTGTAAATACCAGTCATTACGTAGATATCCACTTTTACCATTGTATATGTCACAATTTTTGACAAAATCTCCTGACTTATCTACGTCTGCTAGATTTCCAATGGCAAGGTCATAGTCCCATACAGGACCTGCATGGAGTTTATCCCCGGCTCCGTCCTTGTAAAAATACATACTTGAATATCCAACGTCACTGTTAATAGCAAACTCTTCAACTAAATAACGTTTGGCGAAGGAATCCACATCAATCATTGCGCTGATTGCACCCCAGTCGGGGTGATCCACACTAAGCAAAGATTCAAGCTTATTGATATCCGATTCGATATTAGAAAAAGCCTGCTGAGCCTCGGCACTGTCAGCAGCACTGACTGAATCCTTCAGCACAAAAACAGTTCCGCTTATTTTGGATGTAAAATAATAGGGTTCTGCAGTTCCATAGTGATTGTCCATTTCAAGAAGGAGTCCCTTAGGATCGGTAAGATTCACCCTGGTGCTTCCGACTTCTACTTTTTCACAGATGAGGTAATTCCCCAGATATTCCCCGTTAATATATAAATCCACAAATCGTGATTCAGAAGAGTAAGCTAATCCCATTTCATCTGCAAGATCGAAAATCACACTACTTCTGGACAACGTACGATCCACATGATTTGCTAGTAATACCCATGTCTTACTTGGGGCCATTCCAAGAACGGATGTTTTGCTGTCGAATTTTATTTGATAGGGTCTTTTCTCTAAAGTCCAGGTAAAATTTCCTCTTCCCTTAATCACTGCAGTTTTGTTGGACAGGTTATTGTTAGTATCAGCGCTATCCACAAGATTGGCTTTTGCACTGACCGTATCATCTTTATTTAAGATAAATAAGTACAAGTCTCAAAAAGAAAGGATTTAATTATGAAGATATGTATTTTATCAGGCAACCCAAAAAAAGATAGGCTACGCCAATCTGTAATTGATGCAGCAAAGCTTGGTGCCGGTGGTGCCGGAGCTGACTTAGATTAATATTCATATAACATCATTAGAATTTTAGTCTTCTTTCTGAGTATCTTTCAAATTTTGGTAGTAAAAATGTTTTATGCTTTGGTGTAGTCTTTTCTTATTCTGAAACCTCACTCTGTTTTTTGTTTACCTCTTCAGCAAATCTTTTAATGTGGTTTATTATTTCCTTGTATGTGGTTTCCATCAAATCGGGTATTAATTCAAATAATTCAATACTGTATCTTAAATTTACAAATCCATTGCCTTTTACTTCATCCTTTGAAATAAAATCAAAATCTGGTTCGTAGACTAATTTACAGGTTATTAATGCATCGAATTTACTAGCCAATGATGTTAAAAGCATAGTTGCTATATGATAGTGTTCATTTACTACATAAAAGTCAACATAAGTTTCCGGGCAATGTTCTGCTCTTTCGCTTTCTATAAGAAATCCCTGGCACGAATTCATGGTAAAAAATACGTTTACTGAATTGATAGCGTCTGCCAATCCTTTAATGCCTTTATCTATTGCTCCTGGGTTGCTTAAAAATTTCTTTTTATCTTCAAAAGTAAAAAGTGTTACAGGGTTGTTATTAATCCCTAAAAATGAATAGTCCATATTAAATCCAACTTTCTTATATAAATATTATAATATTTATATGGTATATTATTAAGTATGTTTCTTGATTTCTAAAAAACATGAAATAGAGCGTACTTTAATACTTTAGTATTTTATCATATTAATGATTTAATTTAAATTATTTATGTGCTGAAAATAATCAGTGCAGAGGTTCATTGACCTTCTGACTACTGGTAACAGAAGACAAAACCACTCAATTCATGGGTTGAAAATAAATGGGATCACCGAGTTTGAAATACTTAAGGATGAATACGAGGAGGCAGAATATGTCAAAACAAAAAGAAGTAAAAACCAATGCAATGCGCATTTTGGATAAATTAAAAATCCAGTACGATCACCAATCATACGAAAGCGATGGGTTTATCAATGGTCTGGAGACTGCCGACAAGTTGGATCTGCCCTACAAATTAGTGTACAAAACATTGGTTACGGTAGGAAAAAGCGAAGACTATTTTGTATTTCTGATTCCCATTGCTGAAGAATTGGATATGAAGAAGGCGGCAAGGTCTGTTAATGAAAAATCAATTACGATGATTCATGTGAAAGACTTAAACGATATCACAGGATATGTTCGGGGAGGATGTACTTCTATTGGTATGAAAAAACAGTATAAAACGATTATCAGTGACGCCGCAAAAGACTTAGATATAATCTATGTCAGCGGTGGAAAAATCGGTTCCCAATTAAAACTTAGGCCAGATGATTTGTGCAAAGCTGTCGATGCGGTGTATGGGGATATCATAATGAATTAGGGCTGTATAATTGAATTATTCTTGTTTTTTCTTAGCCAGTATTTTTCACCAAAACTTAGGCGCCGCTCCTCGACCTCAAGCTTTTCTATTCGGAAAAATCACCTAGTCCATTTCTCGATTTACCGGAATAAGCAATACCGAAGCCGATGCCTTAACGATTTTAGCAAATTCTGCGACAATTTCTTCGACTTCTTCTGTTGTTAATTCACTGGATGGTTTACCTGAATCCCTGTGTTTGGCAGCAGCTGAAGGTGCGACGACATCGGTATCCTCAATCCAATTAGGAACAGCGGAACATCCAGATCCTGCAGTCAGTTTCTCTGTCTTTTTGTATTAAAAAAGTTTTTTATTCAACAAAAAAACAGCCGCTCACAGATTTAACTGTAACCGACTGTCTTAACTAAATAATATTTGGAATTTATTTACCGATTTTGTCCAATTCGTCAATGATCGCTGGGATCACCTTATAGAGATCCCCAACAATACCATAATCCGCCACTTCAAAAATAGGAGCATTTTCATTTTTGTTAATGGCAATAATGACGTCTGATTCCTGCATCCCGGCAATATGCTGGATTGCACCGGAAATACCGCAGGCAAAATAAATTTTAGGTTTGACGGTGGTTCCAGTCTGGCCAACCTGTTGGGCATGATCAGCCCATCCGGCATCAACACAGGCTCTTGATGTGGCCACTGTTCCGCCGAGTTTATCGGCAAGCTTTTTCAGCAATTCAAAACCTTCGGCTTTTCCAAGTCCCATACCTCCGGATACAATGAAATCAGCATCCGAGATGGAAATATTGTGTGCAGTTGTTTTAACGATCTCCAGAACCTTAGTCCGAATGTCGCCTTCTGCAAAGACAGCATCCAGTTTAATGACTTCGCCTTTTTGGGTTGGATCATAGACTGCCTTATCCATAACTCCCGGTCTGACGGTTGACATCTGCGGACGGCTGTTTGGACATACAATGGTTGCCATCAGATTCCCGCCAAAAGCAGGCCGTGTTTGTCTGATTTTTTTATCATCGGGATCAATTTCAAGTTTGGTACAGTCGGCAGTCAAACCGGTGTTTACCTTAACGGCCAGACAGGGTGCAAGGTCACGGCCAATATGGGTTGCGCCGTATAAAACTATTTCCGGTTGATATTTCTTAATTGCCTCATTGATTACTTTGGAATAGCCGTCGGTGGTATATTTTTCAAGTTCTGGTGCATCGGCAAGATAGACTTTATCGGCACCATAAGCAATGAGTTCATCGGCCAGAATTGCAACATTGCTGCCACATAAAACGGCACACAACTCGGTTCCGATTTCGGCTGCAAGCTTTTTGCCTTCTCCCAGAAGTTCGAAAACAACCGGCATAATTATTCCTTCGCGCTGTTCGGCAAATACCCAAACACCTTTATACATACTCAAGTCTTTAACGACTTTTTCAGTGCCTTCCTGGAGGATTGCAACCGTGGGACAAACATCAATACAGGTTCCGCAATTTGTACATGCATCGCCAATAACCGCCAATTTATTTTCAATCGTGATGGCATCAAAAGGACAGCTTTTCTGACATTTTGAACATCCGATACATTTTTCTTCTATTACTTTTATCGCCATTTTTATTTGTCCTTTCTAGATTATGTGATTTTCTTTAAGCTTTGAAACCAGGCTGACGGCTATTTCACTGACTGTAATACCTGTCAGCATTTCACCAACGCCCTTAACTGGCGGTGTAAACGAACGATAGACCTGGGTGGGGGACGCATTCAAACCACAGGCTTCCGGGGTCAGACCGATGTCTTCATGATTCCAGGTAGTAATGGATTGTTCGTAGGCGTCAATGATGCCACCGATACTCATATAGCGTGGTTCATTCAATTCTTTCACACAGGTTAACAGACAGGGCAGCTGAACTTCGATGACTTCATAACCGTCCTCCATTTGTCGTTGAACAATCGCCTTTTTGCCATCAATTTTTATATCCTGAACATAGGTGACCACTGGCATTTTCAGCCGTTGGGCTATCTGTGAACCAACCTGGGCTGTATCCCCGTCAATGGCCTGTCGTCCGGCTAATACAAGGTCAACTTTTTTTATTTTTTTAATCCCTGCGGCCAGGGTCGCTGATGTTGCCCAGGTATCGGCGCCGCCGAAAGCGCGATCGCTTAATAAATAGGCTTCGTCGGCACCCATGGCCAGACATTCTCTCAGCATTTCTGATGATTGGGGCGGTCCCATTGTTAATACAATGACTTCAGTTTCGGGGTCTTCGTCCTTAATAGCCAGCGCTGCTTCCAACGCATTGGCATCATCCGGATTTAAAATACTGGGGACACCTTCACGGATCATTGTCCCTTTAATTGGATCAATTTTAACCTCATTCGTATCCGGTACTTGTTTTGCACAAACTAGAATTCTCATCAAATTTAGTTCCTTTCTTGGTCTTTTATTTCTTTAACAGGATTCCGGCAATAACCATCTGCTGAACCTGTGAGGTTCCTTCATAAATGGTAAATACACGACAATCCCGATACATACGTTCCACTTTATATTCTTTGATATAACCGTATCCGCCGTGGATCTGGACAGCTTTTGCACAAATTTCGTTACAGATTTCTGAGGCATAGAACTTGGCCATGGATGCCTGCTTGGTGGCATTCTGCTTATTGTCCATCATGTTGGCAGCGTTGTAAACCAATAATTTTGCTGCTTCCAGTTTGGTTGCCATGTCAGCGATCATAAAGGAAATGGCCTGAAAGTCTGCAATCCGTCTGCCGAACTGTTTTCTTTCTTTTGCATATTTGATGGATTCATCCAGGGCACCCTGAGCCACTCCGATTGATTGAGAGGCCACACCAAGCCGCCCGACATCAAGGGTTTTCATGGCATTGCTGAAGCCTTTATTGACTTCTCCCAGCCGGTTTTCTTTGGGTACTTTTACATCTTCCATAATAATGTCAGATGTTGCACAGCCAATAAGGCCCATCTTATGTTCGTTTTTTCCAAGGGAAACCCCTTCGGATTTTAAATCAACAATGAATGCTGAGATACCCCGGGTGCCTTTTTTCATGTCTGTTTTTGCATAGATTACCGCATCGTCACAGAGGGGTGCCATGGTGATAAAGGTTTTTCTACCGTTTAACAGATAGTAATCCCCCATATCCACAGCGCTTGTGGTCATTCCGCCGGCATCGGAACCGGCTCCCGGTTCGGTCAGGGCGAAGGCCAGTTTTTTCTGCCCTGTTACAATGGGTTTCAGATATCTTTTTATTTGCTCATCAGTTCCGGAAAGGAGCAGTGGCCCCCCTGCCAGTGAGTTTGGTGCTGACAAATACACACTTGCCACCCCGCTGACTCGTGCAAACTCTTCCATGCAAATCACATAGGACATGTGATCCCCGCCGGCGCCTCCTAATGTCTTGGGAATCTTAATCCCAAAGAAACCGAATTTCGCCATTTTATCAAGAATCTCCTGGGGAAATTCACCTGATTCTTCAACTTCATCCAATATTTCGGTTGTTAATTCTTTTTGAGCAAAATCTCTTGCCAATTTTCGAATCATTTTATTTTGTTCACTAAAATACATTTTTTTCCTCCTTAGCTTAACTAATTATTATTATTTATAATCATCTTGATCTGATTTTTCAGCTCAGACAGAACTATTTTTCCGCTGGCATTTAGGGGAAATTTATTTAGAAAGATAAAATATTTGGGTATCTTGTACCCTGCCAGGTGTTGACCTAAATAGGCGCGAAGCTCAGTCTCACTTAGCTTTTTTCTGCCGTCGGTAACCACACAGGCCGCAATTTCTTCCTGTAACACTTCGGCTTCGATCCCAATCACTTTAACGTCGGCAACGCAGGGGAAATTTTTAATCTGGTTCTCGATCTCATAGGGTGAAATATTTTCGCCGCCTCTGACAATCATTTCTTTTAATCTTCCGGTAATGCAAAGATTTCCATCCCCATCCTGATATCCCAGGTCCCCGGTGTGAAGCCAGCCCTCACCGTCTATGGCCTTTTGTGTTTCTTCCTCTAATTTATAATAACCCAACATGGTGTTGTAACCTTTGATGCAGATCTCATTATGATTTGATGCTTTTATTTTTAACTCAACATGGGGGATCACTTTCCCAACCGATCGGCTTTTATATTGGGTGCTGTCATGATAATCTGAAAAGGTGATGCTTGGAGATGCTTCGGTCTGTCCATAAGACATCTGCAGTTTTTCCATGTTCAGTTTTTTGCATATAGTCAAATAGTCATTGGCATTAACATAAGAACCGGCAATAATGCCGCTTTTTAAGGAACTGAGATTGAATGATTCAAACTTGGGATGCTTGATCATGGCCATAAACATGGTTGGGACACCATTAAAAATGGTGCATCGGTTCATCTCGATGCATTTTAAAACACGCAGTGTTTTATGGCTTTCCAGTAAATATATTTGGTTGCCTGCATAAATACTGGCCATAAATCCCGAAGAAAGTCCAAAGCAATGAAATAATGGAATCCCCAGACAGCTTCTGTCTTCTTCAGTCCAATGCATCTGTCTCGCCGTTTCAATGGCAATATTGATGGTTGCAAAATGGCTGAGCATGACGCCTTTGGCAACGGATGTCGTGCCGGAAGTAAATAGGATCCCCAGAACATCTTCGGGTAAGACATTTTTCTTTGCCTCCCGCAACCGTGCTAAATCACTGTCATCAGCTGAACTTTTTTTAGGCTTCTTCGGGGTGTCTTTTTTGTGTTTTCCAATGGCCATCGTCTTCTTAATTAAAGAAAGTCTTTTTCTGTCCAGCTGTTCGATCAGCTCTGAAAATTTCAGTTGATTAGTATCTTCTCCATAGCCTAAGAATGCCACATCGGCATAGTCCAACAAATCTTCAAGTTCTGATTGATGACACCGGGCATTGATAAGTACTAAAACTGCGCCAATTTTTGCCAGCCCAAGGCAGTATAGGATAAACAGAGGACTGTTCAAACTCCAAATGCCAACATGTGTTCCTTTTTCTACGCCGGATTTCAGCAGTGCCAAGGCAATTGAATCTGAAATCTGATCCAGCTCAAGCCAACTATAGGAATCATCCTCAAATACGATGGCAATCTTATTCGGTGTCTTATTGACTCTTTCAGTTAAAAAAGAATCTATTGTATGCCTTACCAGTTCCACATCCATCACTCCCTAAACCCAGGCCTTGATTATTTGCCCATTATTGTGTCCAGACCATCCCATTTTTCCGTGAACAGACCTGGATCCATTTCTTTCAGATCAGCGGAGATCTCCGGTTTGAAATCCATCTGATTCAGAATATCTCTTTCAAGATTAATTCCCGGTGCTATTTCGATCACGGTCATTTTCCCATTGATCAGTTTGAAAACACATCTTTCTGTCACGTATAGGATTTCCTGTCCTTTTTCGGCAGCATATTTTCCGCTGAAAGTAATTTGCTCAACTGCTTTTAACAGTTTTTTTCCTTTACCTTCTTTTTTGATAATCAGTTTGCCCTCACTGACTTCCACCTGACATTTTGCATTGAAGGAGCCCGCAAAGACGACTTTTTTAGTACTTTGGGTGATGTTGATAAAACCTCCGGGTCCCGTCAATCGGGCACCCAGACCCGGGATGGTAAATTTGCTGACATTGATATTACCCTCTTCATCGGCCTGGGCCAAACCAAGAATGGCAATATCGATGCCGCCGCCGTCATATAAATCAAACATGGAACCATGATCAATATTTGCTTCGGCATTGTATGAGCTGCCAAAATTGGGAAGACTTGCCGGGATACCGCCAAAGCCGCCGATTTCTGTTGTCATCGTAATTTCATGGATATAACCGGCTTCTGAAACAATACTTGCCACATCAGAAGGAATCCCCACCCCAAGATTTACTAAATCACCTTTTGACAGTTCCATTGCCGCTCGTCTGGCCATTACTTTTCTTTCAGTCAATGGCAAAGTGGGTATCGCGTTAAGGGGTTTTCTTAGATTACCGGCGAAAGCAGGTTCGTAGTATAGCCCTTCAGTCTGCCAACAGGCATTTTTGTCTGTAGCAACAACAACGTAGTCAACCAGGGCTCCCGGTATTTTTACATCTTTAGGCTTCATGGTGTTTTTGAGTGCCTGATATTCCACTTGGACAATGACGATCCCCCCGCTGTTTTTGGCTGCCTGGGCAACTGCCAGACCTTCATTGATGGGTCCTTCATTTTCAAAAGTGATATTGCCATTTTCATCTGCGGTTGTTCCTCTAAGCATGGCAACGTCGAGATTGAAGGATTTATAAAATAAGTATTCTTCGCCATTGAAATCGATGAGTTCAACGAGATCCTCAGTCGTCACTTTATTCATCTTGCCGCCTTCTAAACGGGGATCAACAAAGGTTCCTAATCCTACTTTTGTGATCAAACCCGGTCTTTTTGCTGCAATTTCCCGCCACAGATTAACGATTACACCTTGCGGTAAGCAATGACAAGCCATCTTTTCCGCTCGTACAAGATCATTCATTGCAAAAGCCGAACCAATATGTGCTGCCGACCATTTTGTAACCAGTCCTTCAATGCCGAGTCTGGTCATTCCTCGTTCTCTCCAGTCGCCCATGGCACTTCCCTGTTTCATTGAGAGGTTGCAAGGGTGTCCGGTTGTTTTAAAATTCTCCGCAATCGCCACTGCTACTTCTTCGGCCCAGCCGGCCAGACCCATGCCAGCAACACCTACTGTTGCTCCATCCGGAATCAACTGAGCTGCCTCTGCTGCCGTAATAAATTTCACCATAATAAATCCTCCTTGCTAAAATTTTACCCATCATTCTCAAAGTTTTTAGTAAATTTATTGTAATTTATGTTATTAATTTATCACATTCAATCAATCATGTCAATACTTACATGTTCGTTTAAACATTTAATATTTAACATCTTTTTATTCTTGATTCCCAGTTATTTTTAGGATATAATAACAATTCAGAAAATTTATACAGGAACTAAATAATTCAATAAAATGGCATCTGTTTACTAAAAATATAAATTATACTGATTGTAAACATTCTGCCCCTCTTTACTTAATTGAACTAGAATCATAAAGCTACAATCTTTTGAAAGGGAAATACATTGATGAGAACTTTAAAATACGCATTGCTCGGGCTGATTGACCGGGAACCCATAACTGGATATGATATTTCCAAAGAATTTGAAAAGCGGATCATGGCAAATTTCTGGCATGCGAAACACAGCCAGGTGTACCCGGAATTAAAACGCTTATTGGATGAAAATCTCATCTCGGTTGAACTAATTATTCAAGGTGAAAAAATGGAGAAAAAATTATATACCATTACTCCAAAAGGTCATGAGGAATTTATTGCATGGCTCTTAATTGATGAACCTTTAGGCATAACCCCTAAAGATGTCTTCCGATTACGAACTTTTTTTACCGATTTTATGTCAGCAGATGATTATAAAACACATTTATACAGTCAGATCGGCAAACATGATTTAAAAAAAGACAATCTGGAAAATTCCTTGTCGATGTTTTTAGGCAACATCCCCAAATATGGTACAAAAGAATTTGGTGACTATGCAGTATTAATGGGCGCCATCATGAGGGAAGATTCATATATTGCTTGGTTAAAAAAATGCCTTGCTGCTATTGCATAGTCATTTTAATTAGTTAACCATTTATATGATTATTATAATAATTCGCTCACACATTCCGTAATTGGTGTCATATCAATCTGATCGCTTAATATACTGATCACCATGTCTTTTTCAGGTGATACCACCACATATTGACCATCAGTTCCATAACAAAAGTAATTGCCATCGTTACAGAGCCATAGATAATAACCATAGTCATCCATGGGTAAAATCCTTTGATTAATACTTCTAGCCGGAACCGTTACTTTCGGCGTTTTCATTTGTTCAATCCATGATTTTGGGACTACCTGAATTCCGTTAAATTTTCCATTCTGTTTCCAGATAATCCCGATTTTATGGAGATCATCAATGGATAGCTTCAGTCCTGTTGCACCAGCACAATATTTTCCGTAATTTGTCCATTCATAATCTCTTATGTCTAATTTTTGAAATAATTTTCTGTTTACAAAATCCGAATAATTTTCACCCAGCTCTTCGTGAATCATGGCCGAAATTAAGTAGGGACCGACATTAGTGTAAACAAAGTGTTGGCCAGGCTCATAAATAATGTCCCGGTTGAAAATATAATCCAGTAAAGAGTACTCATCCCTGCTCCTGACTTCTTTGACAAACAGGAACCCGGTGTCATACCCCATGGTATGGGTCAAGAGATGTTTTAATTTTACTTTTCTAAGTTTGGCTAAATTGTCTGTGTTGGTTAAATTCACAATTGTTTCGAAAAACGGCCATATATTAGTTTCTACGGTCAGTCTTTGACCCTTTATCTCCAAGCCTTCACCCATCGCGATTCCCAATGCCATGCCTAGTACTGGTTTGCTGATCGATCTGATGTTATATATTCTTTGTTTATTTTTAAAAATGTGTTTATAAACGTCACATCCCTGAGAAATTTTTATACTATATATATTGACAATATTGCCTTCTTTATCTTTAGCTTCTTCTAATTTCCTAACAACCGAATCAAATAATTGACTATTCATTTTTTTATCTCCCTTTCATTCAATCATTTCCAATTAAAAACAAAATCTTGTTACTTATATTCTATTTTAACATTACTTAGATCATAAAATCAAATGCCCCCACAATGGAGTTTAATAATTGCCTGCCGACTGTATAATCGTTATGTTAAATATATATCAAAGTATTCTTTATGACCATAACTCTTTTTTTATTTCCAAAATATTTCAATTTAAAAAGACTGATGATATCCTTTGCACATAGTCAAGGAATACAAAAATAAATTTTTAACATGAAGGGAAAGAACTAAATTGAATTATTCTGAAGAAAGTTTGAAAATGCATGAAACCTGTCGGGGGAAAATCGAGATAGTATCAAAGGTAAAAATTCAGTCAAGCGAGGATTTGAGTATTGCTTATACTCCAGGCGTTGCAGAGCCATGTAGAAGAATTCACGAGGATGAAGAAAACGTTTATAAATATACTGCAAAAGGAAATCTTGTGGCCGTTGTCACTGATGGAACCGCGGTACTTGGATTAGGCGATATCGGCCCTAAGGCTGCTCTACCTGTTATGGAAGGAAAAGCAATCTTATTTAAGGAGTTTGCCGATGTGGATGCATTTCCAATCTGTTTAGATACAAAAGATGTAGATGAAATCGTTAAAGCCGTTAAACTAATCGCGCCTGGATTTGGTGGTATTAATTTAGAAGATATTGGAGCGCCAAGATGCTTCGAGATTGAAGAGCGATTAAAAAAAGAATTGGATATCCCGGTATTTCACGATGATCAGCATGGCACAGCAATTATTGTTCTGGCCGGAATAATAAATGCCTTAAAAGTGGTTGATAAAAAAATCGATGATGTAAAAGTGGTAGTCAACGGAGCGGGAGCTGCAGGTACTGCAATTACAAAATTACTACTTTCTTCGGGAGTGAAAAATCTCATTGCCTGTGATAAGGCAGGTATTCTTTACCGAGGAATGGAAAATATAGATGATGCAAAAAAAGACCTTTCAAAATTAACGAATCCTGATAATGTACAGGGTACTCTCGCTGATGCATTGGTAGGAGCAGACATATTTATTGGCGTTTCTGCACCTGGTATCGTTAACCAGGCCATGGTAAGTTCCATGAATAAAGATTCAATTCTTTTTGCAATGGCAAACCCAACGCCAGAGATTATGCCGGATGAAGCAAAAGCTGCCGGAGCTAAAGTTATCGGGACTGGTCGTTCTGATTTCCCAAACCAGGTTAATAACGTATTAGCTTTTCCAGGAATATTTAGAGGCGCCTTGGATGTCAGAGCAACGGAAATTAATGAGGAAATGAAGTTAGCTGCCGCCTATGCTATATCTTCTATGATAAAAGATGGCGATTTAAATGAAAACAATATATTACCAAATGCACTGGACAAAACGATTGTAGTAAACATAGCTGAAGCAATAAAAAAAGCTGCCAGAAAAACTGGCGTAGCGCGAATATAAGAAAGTAAAAGGAGGTATACAATATGCAAATTCCAATTAAAAAGACACTGGATAGAATTCCAGGTGGTATGATGGTTGTTCCTTTATTCCTAGGCGTATTAGTCAATACATTCTTTCCGCAATTTTTAAAGGTTGGCGGATTCACAACTGCATTATTTAGTCCCCAGGCAGCATCAACAATTCTCGGTTGTTTTATGTTTTTGATCGGTTCACAGATTAGTTTTAAATTAGCACCAAAGGCACTTAAAAAAGGTGCGTTATTGATTACCGGGAAATTCATTGTCGGAGCAGGTATCGGGATCTCCGTAGGACTAATATTCGGTCCTGCCGGCGTACTTGGTTTATCACCATTGGCAATTCTTGCAGCTTTAACAAATTGTAACGGTGGCTTATATGCATCGCTTGCATCACAATATGGCGATGAGACGGATGTCGGTGCCTATGCCCTTCTTTCGCTCAAAGATGGTCCATTTTTCACGCTAGTCGCTTTGGGTGCATCAGGTCTTGCTCATGTACCATTTATGGCACTTGTAGCAGTACTCATTCCAATCGGACTTGGCATGATTTTAGGTAATCTTGATCCCGATATGAGAAAATTCCTGGGAAGCAGCAAGATGTTATTAATACCGTTTTTCTCATTCCCTTTGGGAGCCTCAATGAACCTTCAAACGATTGTAACCGCTGGAGGTCCTGGTATATTATTAGGAGTCATCGCTGCCTTTACCGGAATCGGCGCTTTTGTATTATTAAAATTATTTAAAGAAGAACCAATCATCGGTTTAGCAACAGGATCAACCGCAGGAAATGCCGTAGCCACACCGGCATTAGTTGCTTTAGCAGATCCTTCTATAGCAGTTATAGCAACAATAGCAACTGCTCAAGTTGCAGCATCCTGTGTCGTATCTGCAATCGTTTGTCCACTTGTTGTCACTTATGCCTACAAATTTTTAAGCAAGCACAAAGCTAATAAGTTAAATAAGTTAAGCAGTGAACCTGTTGCATCCTAGATAGAAAGAGTTAAAGAAAAGATTATTATCTGAACACGGAAAATGTAAGACAATCATGGAAGACTTGATATATAATATCATTCAATACTAATCTTTCAAGTTAACAATTGTCTTTCATGATCCGTGTTTTTATTATATTCTTTTAAAGGTGAGTCGATGCTATGAGAAAAAAAATTAAATTACAGACAAAGATTGCCCTGCTTGTTACAATCGTCGTATTTGTTTCAATATCGATCATCAGTGTTTTCGCAGTTTCTTGGATGACAAATATTATTGAAAACAAAGCTAAAACCAACGTTTTGAATGTGGCAAAGATGATCGCTCATTCTGAAGAAATCGTCAATTCTTTGGAAAATAAAGATCCCGAAGGAAAGATTGCAAGTTATGCCAATCTATTGCTCAAAAATTTAGAGCAAGTTGATTATATCATTGTCGTTGATAAAGACGGAGTTCGGTATTCTCATCCAAATCCTGATATGATCGGAGAAAAGTTTGTTGGCGGAGATGAAACCAGAGTCGCCGAAGAAGGCGAAACCTATATTTCAGAAGCCACAGGAACCCTTGGAAAAGCTTTGAGAGCCTTCGCACCGATTTATGATTCAGATAATAAGGTCGAGATTGGTTTTGTTGCGGTGGGAACACTCACAAACAGTATTGAAGCAGCTAAAAATACGGCCATTATTTATATCATTTTAATTAGTATTGGCGGATTAGCTGTCGGCATCATCGGCGCATTTATATTATCAAATAATATAAAAAAGATTTTGCTTGGTCTTGAACCCGAGGAAATAAGCAAACTTTATACCGAAAAAATGGGTATGTTGGAAGCTATTCATGAAGGATTAATCGCCGTTGATAATTTAGGAAGAATTACACTGATCAATGATGCTGCACTTAATATATTAAAATTTGGAACTAACTATAACAAAAACAATCTCATCGGCCAAAATGTTGAAGAAGTGATTCCCAACACTGAACTGATTAAAATTTTAGAAAACGGAGAATCTGAATTTGATAAAGAACAGCGAATCGATAACACAATCATTGTAACCAATCGAATTCCGATTATTAATGAAGGTAAAATTATAGGAGCTATTGCAAGCTTCAGAGACAAAACAGAAGTTAGAAAAATGGCAGAAGAGCTTACGGGAGTTACAAAAATGGCATGGTCATTAAGAGCTCAAAATCACGAATTCATGAATAAGCTTCATACGATCTCCGGACTTATACAACTTGAAGAATACAATGAAGCCCTTATGTTTATTACCGATATAGCTAAAAGCAGAAATAAGCTAAGCATTGTTTTAACTGAAAACATAAAAAACTCTTATATATCGGCTCTTTTATTGTCTAAATATAATAAAGCTGAAGAATGCAGGGTTAAGTTTATTATCGATGAAGATTCAAGACTTACTCGATTACCGTTATATATGACATCAGAAGAAATTGTTTCAATTATCGGCAATCTTGTGGAAAATTCTTTGGATGAAGTCAAAAATGATGGCACTGGCGTTATTTATATAAAAATATTTGAAAATGATAAGCTTCTAAATATACAGGTGAAGGACAATGGTAAAGGAATACCTTTGGAATATCGAGAAAAAATTTACACCCAGGGCTTTTCAACAAAAAAAGATCAAAGGGGTGATGGCATGTTTATTGTAAAAAAAATAGTTGAGGATTTTGGAGGAAAAATCAGCCTAGAGTGTCAGGAAGGTGTTTTTTGGAATATCAATATTCCGATAAAAAGGAGTGATGAACTTGATTGAAGTTATGATTGTTGAAGATGATCCCATGGTTAGAGATATTAATTCTAAATTTTTAAAAAGAATTGAAGGGTTTAGGCTTTGTGCGGCTGTTTCCAATCTTAAAGATGCAAAGGCTCTGATCGCTATGAAAAAACCTGATTTGATTTTGCTGGATGTCTATCTTCCTAAAGAAAACGGTATTGATTTTCTTAAATGGATCAGAGAAAAAAATATAGATATCGATATCATTTTAATAACCGCAGATAAATCGCTTGACAGAATACAGGAAGCCTTTAGATATGGTGCCGTGGATTATCTTATAAAGCCCTTTAACTTTGAACGGTTCAAAGAAGCACTCATCCAATTTAAAAGCAGACATGAAAAGTTTAAAAAGAATGATGAGATTGAACAAAAGGATTTAGACCTGTTAATCTCAAACTTTAATACTGCTCAACATGAGGAAGATTTTTCCAAAGGGTTCAATAAATACACCTATAAATCCATATGGGATGAAATAGAGAAAAGTAATTACAAGGTCTTTACTGCAGAAATTTTATCAGAAAAGCTTGGAATAGCAAGAGTAACAGTTAGAAGATATCTTGAACATATGGAAAAAGAACATAAAGTTGAGAAGTTAGTTGAATATGGTAAAGTTGGAAGACCGCAGTATCAGTATTACAAGATTTAATAAGAGCCTGTGAAAAAAAGTCTGTATCATGCTCAGAGGCCCGATACAGACTTTTCAACAGACTGTCATCTGTTGGAAATAATTGATGAGCTTTCCCATCAAGAAGAGCGTTTTCATAACAGCGTTGGAACCATAATTGCCTAAAAAAGTATCATGCCAAACCAGGTAACCACATTATAGCCATTTAAAAATGACAGATTATGCTTTTCACATATGTCCGTCACACTGATTGTCTGGCTTTCAATGCAGGGATACATTCTATCCAAATGCCGGCAGGCTTCATCGGGGTATGTGCAGGTGTCGCATATGGCACAGGATTCTGCTGTTAGGACAAGTATTTCACCATTCTCACTAAAAACATTCTCCTTTATTTGCTCAACGATTTCAATATGCTCTCCTCTGGTTGAGAGCATTTCGTCCATATTGAGAATATCACTGACTTCAGCTATGGTGCTGAAAATAAAGGCATTATCGTAACTGGAACACCGGACTTTACATTCTTCCAGTGTTCCGACTCCAGGAGGACAGGACCATGATTTTCCGTATTGGGGACATTCACTTTTACAGATGGTTCTTACCGCTTTATGAAAATTGAGTTCAGCTGGATTAAAAAATGCGTATTCAAATATCGGATATTCCGTAATTTTCTTTTCAATGTTTTCTCTTATAATCATTTATTTGTAAACCTCAACTATAAATTTTATTTGCCAAATATAAAAGCTGATCAATCCAACTCTACCGCAACTTTTTTTAGCGGTTCAACCTCGAGCCTCAGGACCTTGGCAAAGTATTTTGCAGTACTCGCCTGAAAAGTTAAAGTGATAATGATGGCCATGGAAGTAACTGCCGATATCAGCTCGGCATTGGGAATATTCATGGTAATAAGCATGCCGGCCAATGCCGCCGGGATAACTCCGGTTTCTCTGGTCCAGCACAAATAAGCGATCTCTCTGATATTCCACTTTGCTTTTCTGTCAAATGGCACTGTGAGAAGGACTGAGATTGGTCTTGCCAGAAACACAAAAGCCATAATGACGATCAATGCTTCTCCCCAGTACTGTGAAATAATTCCGAAATTCATTTGAACTCCCAGCAGCATGAATATCATCATTCTTATTAATGATATGGTAACATCCTTGAATTTTTCATGTGCCTCATGACTCTCTTCCACTGCTTTTAAGTTAAACATGCTCTTATTTCCACAGATCATGCCGACTGTGAACGCGGCCATAAATCCGCTGACTCCAATAAAATCAGAGATGACATAAGCACCTAAAACAGCGGCGATTGCCATTTCTGCTGTGAAT
>Ga0209125_1000417_pt1 | contig 56720 bp, 60 predicted proteins | sample BarGraIncub1131A_FD_184503 | JGI IMG/M metagenome (GOLD analysis project Ga0209125, IMG submission 184503) | Arctic peat soil microbial communities from Barrow, Alaska - Barrow Graham LP Incubations 11-31A (SPAdes) (version 2) | ecosystem: Environmental > Terrestrial > Soil > Wetlands > Peat... | reverse complement strand
TGCACTTGTTGATCTTTAACCTCAATGGACTTTACAGGGCAATTTCTTACGCATTTATAACAATTTTTACAGTTGGCTTTTTTAGTTCTTAAAATAGTCATATTCTAGTCAACCTTCTTTAAAACATATTTATTGAAAACCTCTGGCAAATTATCTTTTGTTACCCCTGTTACAAGTTGTTCATCTACCTTTATTGTAACTCCTGATTTACAATAACCAAGGCAAAAGGCAACCTTAATCTCAATTTGATCATGTAAATCTTGTTCATCTACCATTGATTTTAAATTATTCATTATTTCATAAGATCCTCTAACGTGGCAACTGCTGCCGATACATACTAAAATATCCATTTCACAACCTCCTTTAAAATGTTTATTCATGATCTTAACTAGAAATCATGTGAAATATGTTAAAAAATTCACATATTATAATTGTAACATTGAACTTTCATAAGGGGTAATGTATAATTGATATGTCACATATGTTTAATGATGAATGGGTGAGAAGCTATGAATTTATTACATTTAAAATACATTGTTGAAGTTGGAAAAACTAATTCAATTACAAAAGCTGCACAAAATCTATTTATGGGACAACCTAATTTAAGTAGAGCTATTAGGGATTTAGAAAAGGAGATTGGAATTACCATTTTTATGCGTACTGCTAAAGGGGTTGAACCAACAAGAAAAGGTGCTGAATTTTTATCTTATACAAAGGCAATTCTATCTCAAATTAATGAGTTGGAGTCGTTATATAAACCCTGTGAATCTGATGCGATAAAATTTAATATATCTGTTCCTAGAGCAACCTATGTTGCTGTTGCATTTTCTGAGTTTGTTAATTCGCTTAAAGAAGCGAAAGAGATAAATATATTTTTCAAAGAAACAAACTCTATGGGAGCAATTAATGATGTAACTAATGGAGATTCTAACTTAGGAATTATTCGCTATCAGAAGCTATATGAAAGTTATTTTCTATCCCTTTTAAAGGGCTCGGATTTGACATCTGAAACTCTTTGGGAGTTTGATTTGTACTTACTTATGTCAAAGGAACATCCACTTGCTGATGTTGAAGATATAACATATTATGATCTCTGTGATTACATCGAGATTGTTCATGGAGATTTTCAAGTACCATCCCTTTCTCCAAGTGAGATAAAAAAAGACTGTAAAACTCAATTGCCTTTAAAAATGATTTATGTATACGAGAGGGGAAGTCAATTTGACTTAATACAAAGGGTGAAGGGTTCCTTTATGTGGGTCTCTCCAATTCCAGAAGATGTTTTAAACTCTCACAATATGATTTTGAAAAAATTTTCTGTAGGATCCTTAGTTAATAAGGATGTTCTAATTTATAAACAAAATCATATATTTACATCCTATGAAAGGATTTTCATTAATAAGGTAAAAAAATTTATAAAACAAAATGTAAACTAAAATTAAGCGGGTTCGTTTTAAGTTGATTTTGATAAAAGACATAAAAAATAACATGCCTAATTAGCATGTTATTTTTTATTGATAATGACAAATTATTTCTTATTGGCAACCTTGTTTAATGGCATTTCCTTCATAAATAAAACTGTAAACAGTGCAAGAGCTGAGATAACAATGCAAATTATAAATACAACATGGATAGAATCAGAAAAAACTTGTTTTACCTGTTCCATTACTTTTGCAAAAGCAGGGAGCATTTTTTCTGGAAGTTGTGACTTAAGGTTGCTAATTGCTTGTGCATTTGATAATGAATTAGGATCCCTAAACACTTTGGTAACGCTTGCCGGGAGACTACTTACATCAAGGTTATACAAGCCGTCTTTCAAAGAGGTACTCATTATTGTTCCCAATACTGAGGAAGCAATTGTCTGCCCCATTGCCTTAAAAAATTGTATTGAAGAGGTTACAACCCCTAGTTGACTCTCAGGAAAAGCGTTTTGTGCAGTAACATTGAATATAGGCATAACTATACCTGTTCCAAAACCCAAAACTATCATATCTAATATTACTTGTGAACTGCTTGATTTAACTCCTAAATTCAGAAGAAATACAGTACCAATACATGTAATGAGAAACCCGATAATGGCTAATATCTTATATTTATGAGTTTTTGATACTATAAGACCACTTATTATTGCGCCAACTATAAGGCTAAGCATCATTGGTGTTATTATTGCACCAGATTTGCTAGCACTTGAGCCGATAACTGATTGTATATATAAGGGTATGAATATAGCAGCGCCTATCATTATTGCACTGATCAAAAACATCTCAAGAGCTGAGAAATTAAATACTGAATTCTTGAAAAGAGACATTGGTACAATAGGGTCAGATGCTTTTGTCTCAATAATTGCGAAGGTAATAATCATAAGTATTGAAAATACAAACATGCTTATTATTTGGATGGAATTCCAGTCATAGTTTTTGCCTCCCCAGGTAAAAGCAAGTAGCATTGGAATTAATGCAATGATTAGAGCTGAAGCGCCAAGATAATCTATCATTTTTATTTCTTTAATTTCTTGACTACTAGGTAGAAAAAACAATATTATTACTAAAGCAAGTATTCCTATGGGAACATTTACGTAGAATACCCATCTCCAACTGAAATTATCCGTAATAAATCCTCCGAGAAAAGGCCCCACTATGCTTGCAACTATTCCTGCAGAAAATGCTACACCAATATATTTCGCTCTTTCAGCAGGCGCAAACAACATTCCGATGATTGCCATAGAGTTTGATACCAGTATGGCACCCCCTATTCCTTGAAGCCCTCTGAAAATTATCAATTGTATCATATTTTGTGACAAGCCACAAAGAGCTGAACCTACCAGAAATATAGCAATTCCGAATACATATATAGGTTTAAACCCATACATATCTGCTAGTTTTCCAAACAAGGGCATTGATATTGTCAAACAAAGAAAAAATGCTATCAAAGGCCAGGTGTAGTACTCAAAACCATTAAGGTCACTGATAATTTTAGGCATTGCAGTAGTGACTATTGTACCATCAAGAGATGCAAGTAGTAACCCAACCATAACCCCAGTCATTATAAGTGTTTTACTTTTTCTGTTCAAGTTTGTAAATTCCATATTTAACACTCCTTTCACATAGACAATATGAAACATATGAAACAATAACATTAATATAGTTCATATTATAATAGAAATAATTTGAAATATCAATAGTTACGTATTATAATTATAAATATATTTCATATTTGGAGGTTTTTAAATGAATGGATTTGAGAAAAGACGTGAAAATAAGAAAGAGGATATATTAAGTGCAGCTTTAGAGCTGTTTAAGGAATATGGTTATAAAAAGGTTAGTATCGTTGAGATTGCAGAAAAGGCTTCTGTTTCGCAGGTCTCCATTTATAACTTCTTCAAAAGCAAAGAAAATCTTAAGCAGGAGTTATTAAGAAATCTTCTTAATAATCATATTCATATGACGATGAGTATTTTGGATAACGGCGACCCGGTAAGGATTAAAATTGAAAAGTTGTTAAGGACAAGAATTGATTACTTTAGAAGCTTTTCTGCACATTTTTTACTAGAAACTATGGAAAACAATCTTTTTTTAGAAGAGTATATGGCAGAGGAAGAATATAAAAAAGTTATAAATTCAGTTTATAATCTAATTGAACAAGGGAAAAAAGAAGGAATTTTTGAAGATTCAATTTCTACAGAAGCAATGTTTAGTTATTTAGAAGCTTTTCAAAGCTACTTAATCAACAATCCTTCATTTATAACGAAATTAGATAACAATCATGAATTCTCAAAAGATATTTTTTCTTTATTCATGAATGCTCTTATGAAGAGATAAAAGAGAATGAAAGAAAAGCAGATGGATAACTTTTCAATTGGAAGTATTGTAACAGATTCTAAACATTAAGCGACAACTTATTTTAGAAAGAAATGAGGTTTATGCTAGGCATGGTTTGGTATTTGTTACTCAGAAGAGTAATAATTATTTATCATTAAATATTATGTTATTGTACGTAAACAAGAGATAATACGAGTTTAGAGTGTATAGTTTATTGGTAAGGGACACACTTCTTATAAAACTAGTTGCATTTAGGTGGATTTTTGGTATAATTTCACATGGGAAAGCCGATCACGTAAGCGAAGCAAACCTCTCTTTGAGCATATCACAACGTGGCCGCAAAAATCTATAAAACAGTTTATAGGAGTGATACTATGACCATGAGAAACATAATTGAAGTTAAGGATTTTGTAAAGAAATATGATAAATTTACAGCAGTCGACAATGTGACCTTTGAGGTTGAAGAAGGAAGCATTTTTGCATTTTTAGGCCCAAATGGAGCAGGTAAAAGCACAACCATCAATACACTTTGTACTATATTCGATAAGACCTCAGGAACCCTGATGATTGACGGAAAAAATGTAACGCACGAAAAGGATGCAGTTAGAAGTGTTATTGGAGTTGTTTTTCAGGAACCGACATTGGACAATAAGATGACCGTTCTTGAAAATTTAATTATGCATTGCCATTTTTATGTTATCCCCAAAAGTGAAGCAAACGAGCGTATCCAATTTGTTTTAAATTTAGTGGATTTACTAGATTGGAAAAAAGCAATGGTAAGTAGTCTATCAGGCGGTATGAAACGGCGTGTGGAAATAGCCAGAGCTCTGCTGCACTACCCAAAAGTATTGTTCTTAGATGAACCAACCACAGGTCTTGATCCTCAAACAAGGGCCCACATGTGGGAATATATTGTAAAGCTGCAAAAGGAGAAGAATATAACCATTTTTCTAACAACGCATTATATGGAGGAAGCCGAAATTTGCAGCAAAGTTGCCATTATGGATGCCGGTAAAATTGTTGCAATAGATACCCCTCATCATTTGAAACAGCAATATACAAAGGATAAAGCAAATATTACAACCCTAGACGAGCAAGGTCTGGAGATACTGCTAGACAAGGCAGGATTTAAATACATGAAAAAAACCGGTTATTACTGCGTTGAAGTTAATGATTTACCAAAACTTATGGAGATAATAAGTGAGCACAAAGCGACTATAACAGATTTGGAAATTAATAAAGGGACATTAAACGATGTATTCTTAGAAATTACGGGAAAAGATATAAGAAAGTGAGGAACTTATGGATATTATAGTAGCTTTATGGTTTAGAAATATTAAAATCTTCGCTAGGAATCGTGTTCAGCTTATTTTCACGATTATCATGCCATTTTTCTTTTTATTTGTGTTTAGTTCGGTATTTAAAAATCAAAACATTGAAAATCCAGTAAACTATATGCTGGCTGGTATTGTGATAACTACTGTCTTTCAGACTTCACTTACCGTTGCCACAAGTACAATTGAAGATATTGTTTCGGGATTTATGAAGGAAGTTCTTGTAAGCCCAGTTAAACGAATCCAGATAGCCGCCGGGCAGTTATTATCAGCAGCAACAATAGCAACTATGCAGGGTATTATTATTTTATTCATTGGCTATTTTATAGGACTTAAATTCACGTCATGGATAACTCCATTTGCGGTAATCGGTGTGATGATTGTGGTTGGGCTTGTATTTTCGGGGCTTGGATTGTATATAGCGACTCTGGTTAAGAATTCACAAACATTTCAAGTTGTAATAACGGCGATTACAATGCCGCTTACATTTCTTTGTGGCGCATATATACCGCTTTCAATGTTGCCAAAAGTATTGCAATATATTGCTTATCTCAATCCAATGACATATACAACAGCTTTTTTTAGAACCATCATACTGGAAAAGACATCGTTAACAACCAATCAATTGCTAGCGGAGCAACTTGCTTTTAAAATAGGAAATTTTGTAATTACGCCACCTATCAGCATGGTGATTGTACTTATTTTCGGACTCGTATTTTTACTATTATCAACTTATGTTTTCTCAAGGGTGGATTTTTCAAGAATTAATCGCTCAAAAAGTAAAGAAGGAGATATATTTAACTAGTATTAATATGAGTAATGAGTATTAGCTAAGCAAAGTAATAAAGATAAACCTATATGCCTATATGTTTTGCTAAATTTAAAAGAATATGAAATAACACAATGTATAAATGTTTTTATACATTGTGTTATTTTTTGGGGTCTATAATTTTTCTTATAATTTAAATCATAAGAATTATATATATTGATAATTTTTGAGCCTCCCATAAATATACCAATTTTTATTGATTATGTTTTTTAATATAATGGACACACTATTAATGCGCTGAATATATAAAGTGTAATTCTATATTGTAAAGGAGAATGATTATGAATAAAAATAATTTAGAAGAAACAAAAAAAGACACAGGTGTTTTAAACGCTGACTTAACAAACGTAGCTATTATGAATACTGACGTTGAATCAAAAACAGCCACACAATTAAATAATAGCTCAAATAACTTTACTGACTTTACTGATAAAATAACTGGCGGTCTAACAAACGCTGATATAAACAATGTAAATGTTATGAACTCTGATGTTGAATCAAAAACAGACAAATAATTATATAATTAAAAAATGAATATGTACCAAATATTTATAAAGCATGATTTTTATGCTTTATAAATATTCCACATTATGAAGTATTTATACTCATTAAAGAGAGCGGTAAATATGAATTACACATAAAATAGATAAAGACTATAATAGCCATAAGCTATCACAGTCATTTACACTACTTAATTAGTTTTCACTTACTTATATCTTATCATAATTTTGAAATAAATCAAGCTTTTACTGGATTTTTTGTTAAAAATATAACAAATATAATTTTATGTTAATAATATAATAATGTTCATTATAATGGGTTGACATAAGAATGTAGACATATTTCTTAGGAAAAATGTTGCAAGATCAATGCTAAGGCTGTACTCTATGCTTTATTTTTGTTAATGTTTTAACAGGCATTATAATTAATATATAAAATTATATAACTAAAAACATCTAAAAGATTTTACTATTAGAAGCCAATCCTTCAAATTGCAAATTATAATAATATGCATATATTCCTTTCTTTTTAAGAAGCTCGTTGTGACTGCCCCTTTCTTGTATACCCTCATCATTAATAACTATTATTTCATCCGAATTTCTTATTGTACTTAACCTGTGGGCTATAACTATTGTAGTTCTATCTTTGGAAAGTTTCTCAAGAGAATTTTGTATATATCTCTCACTTTCATTATCTAATGCTGAAGTTGCTTCATCTAGAATTAAAATTGGTGGATTTTTTAAAAATACCCTTGCAATGGAAATTCTCTGCTTTTGTCCACCAGAAAGTTTCACTCCACGTTCACCAATATAGGTATCATAACCTTTATCAAGCCCCATTATATAGTTGTGAATATTAGCATTTTTAGCTGCCTCCATAATTTCTTCATCAGATGAGTTAGGCTTACCATACCCAATGTTTTCTTTTACGCTTCCTGCAAACATATATACATCTTGCTGTACAACACCAATAGAATTTCTCAAAGATTTAAGCGTCAGATCTCTTATATCTTTTCCATCTATTGTAATGCTTCCAGAAGTTATGTCATAAAATCTTGGAAGAAGTGAACATAGAGTAGTTTTTCCACCACCAGAAGGACCAACAAGTGCTATGTTTCTCCCCGCCTTTATTTTTATGCTTATATCATTTAATACATTATGTTCATCACCATAACTAAAAAATACATTTTTATATTCTATATTTCCCAATACATTGGTAAGAGTTACAGCATCTTCTTTATCTACTATAATAGGTACTGTTTCTATAACTTCTCTAAACCTTTTAAACCCTGCATATCCTTTTTGAAATTGTTCTGTAAAATTAATTAATATATCTATAGGGTTTATGAATATGTTTATATAAAGAGCATAGACTAGAAGATCTGAGACTTTTAAAGAATCCTCTGAAATAAATAATGCCCCAACTACTATTATTACCACATATAAAAGTCCTTCAAAAAAAGTATTTCCGGCAATAAATTTACCCATTGCAGTATAGCTTTCTTCTTTAGAATTCAAATATTCTTTGTTGCGTATATTAAACTTTTTATTTTCTATTTCTTCATTGGCAAATGACTTTACAACTCTAATTCCTGATAAACTATCCTGTACTGCCGAGTTTATATATGCTATTTTTTTCCTGTTATCTAAAAATATTCTCCGCATTTTTATATTTTGATAGGTTGAAAAAATTATCATTATTAAAGTAACCCCTAATAAAATGATTGTCATTTTAACATTTACGAATAATAGTATTGTAAAGGAACCTAAAATTTTCAAAGCTGAGATAAATATATTCTCCGGGCCATGATGTGCAAGTTCTGAAATATCAAACAAATCTGATATTATCTTGGACATCATTTCTCCAGTATTATTTTCATCATAATAGGAAAATGGTAAACTTTGAAGATGACTAAATAAATCTCTTCTCATATTAGTTTCCATTCTGGCTCCCATAATATGCCCCCAAGTAGCTATAAAATATTGACAAAAATACTTTATTACATACATAAGCACCAATGCTATGCCAATATAAGCTATGATATGAAGAATAAATTGTTTATCTTTGGTAAAAAAATATTTTGAAAGATAGCTAAGAATTACTGGAAAAGATAAGTCTACTGCAGAAACTACTATTGCACAAAACATATCTGCAAAAAAAAGAAGCTTGTAAGGCTTATAATAATTAATAAATTTTTTAAAAATGTCCATAATTTCAAAATCATCCTTTCTGTTTTTATAAAAAATGTATAAGTATATTACAAAACTTTATATAGATAGTAATGAAATATAAGGTCTAGTGATATAATTAATTTTATTAAATTCTATAAACTCAATTGTATCATATTAATTGATGTTATTATAACTAAATACTAAGATCTAAATCCAAATGTTATAGAAATTTAAGGTTTGAGTTTTATTTCTAGTTACCTTGATATATGTGGTTATTGAGTTTTGTTGTAATTATTTTTTATTTTACCTTATTATATATTGCATTACTAACAAATAAGATATATAATTATGTTACAATTGTAATGGATTACACATTAGTTGAATTACGAATGTAATTGATTACACATTGTATGTGTACTTTATATAAAAATTTATGGAGGCGTAATAATGAGCGAAGTTAAGAGCACAGATTTTAGGGTTCATGAAGACGATATAAAAAAGTTTAGAGGGTTTGCAGAAGAAAATAACTTAAGTGAGGCTGAAATGATTGCAGCTTTAGTGAATGCATTCGACTTAATAAGAGTTAGAGGTCCGATATTTAATATAGCGGAGGAAGAGAAAAGTAAATTAGTATATGAATTAAGATATGAAATACGTGATTATGATAATAGTTTTATTTAGTTAATAAGTGAGATAGACTTTCTTAAAGTTCCTGCTCAAATTTGCTACCTTAATTTACTAAATACGAAGGGTTGCAATTTAGATACGCTACATTAAATGATAAATTCTCAGTTTTTGAGTTAAAGAATAAGTTATACAAATAAAGAATGGTAAAATGTTAATATATACAAAAGTATTATTACAAATAAAAGGACTGTCTCAAAATGATTAAAAAATCATTAGAAGAGACAGTCTCTTTTATTTGTAATTGATAATTAGTGATAGAAAATATAAAAAATTAAAGGTAAATTACAATGTTTATAGAATTAAGTTTAAAGAATATTATATATGTATTACTGGATTATTTTCTTGATTTATAAATTAAAGAAGTGAGTCAATGTCAATAGATAAATATATAGGTTGTAGCGGGGAACTGGAATTGTATTAGAAAGGAGTGGAGCGACTTGTCACACATATCGGTTGAAGTTGAAACTAAAGTTGAGGAATTTAAGAATGCGGGTGAGGATGTTGAAATATATAAAACTCCCATCAGTTATGAGGGCGCTATTTATCATTATGCGACATACAAAAAGAAAAATAAAGTCCTTGGCCAAATCGTCGTAACAGCAGATGGAAAAGTACTTCCGCTTGAGCAGATTAAAGAAGTTCTATTAATAGCATTTGAGGTGAATTCGATGGCAACAGTCATTTTAGGCGAATTTAAGAAGTGGAGAAAAGCCCCCACAAAGTTATTGAAAAGGCAATTATGGGTTTTAAATAGCGTAGAAAAGAGCTTTGACATGCCTGATGATATCCGAAAATCATTTGCACAGTTTAAGAGTGTACCAACCATATTGCTCGAAGAACAATTGAAGTTGGTACAAGCTGTACAGGATGGGATAGATTATAACAATAATATCCTTGAGATTACGGCTGACACTGCTATAAGAATGAGAGAATACTTGAGAAGAATTATGGGTAGCAAAAATAAACAACAGGTTAGTATGGTTGTTACTTATGAAGATCGAAAAAAAGTACTAGAGTATCTCAAAGGTCAAGTATCAATTTTTCAACTAAACAAATGGATGCATTACAATGATATGTTGGCGCAGCATCGAGCATTTTTAGTCAGCCCAGAAGATATCCTAGCCTATGAGGAGGGAAAAGGCGATATCTGTGGGGAAATAGCTAATATTGAGGTGTTCAAAGGAACAATGAAAAGTAACCGGAATCCAAAGATGTGAGACAGTTAATAGTTATGTTTTATACCAACCACTCAAAGTTATGATTTTCATGCTTTGGATAATTGAACTTTAGTCCAAAGCATTTTCTAGTTAGTAATCCCTTTTCTAAAGAAAAATCCACTATTTCATCTAAAATTTGAGCTATCATTTCCTTTTTTGAATCAGGGACATGTAATTTTACTCCATATATATACTTATTCTTTTCAGTTTTTGATCTCCACAATACATAACCTTTAGCAAAGATTTCTATATTAGCAATAATTATATTAAATTCTAAAATTGTATCTTCATCTATTGGTATCTCAATATCAGTAATAAATTGAATTCCAGCTTGTGAGATATTGTCTATTAATATAGTGTTCCACCGCGAGATGTCAGATTTATTACTAATTCTGTCCACTTTCATCTTTGCGACAAAATTACTATTAAGTTTATATCTTTTATATGTTCTTTTGTTAAATTTTCCACTATGTTTTTTAATACAATCTACTATATTACATGAACAAAGTGAAGAATTATTTAAAATACCCTTCTTATTTAGCTCATTAAGCTTGTTTATGAACTGCTCGTTATTGTCAGCAGTCTTAACAAACTGAACTCCGTATCTATATATACCACTATCAATTTCTTCTTTTCTCACAATATAACCATAAAAAGCAGTACTCACCTTTTCAATGGTTAACCTAAACTCAATAACCATAAGATCACTTACTGGAAGGTTTAAATTAAACAGAAACTTAAGACCACCGTAGCTTATATTTTCAACACAGATATTACCTGTTCCAGTGGTTACGATTTTATCATTAAATTTAACAATAGAAATTTGTGTACAAATTGGTGTTTTACATTCAATTCTAAAAAATCTTCTATTATGTTCTGTTTCCATAAAAAACCTTCCTTTCTTAACGTAAATATATAATGGTATACACCACCACCTATAAAATAATATTATAGCTTTGATATATTTTATTATCGTACACTTTTGACAAGTTCTGAACTATAAATATCATCTTTTTTATTATTTGGGGTTATATTTAATAAAATATATTATATTTTTATGATATAATTGGAATAAATAACATATTATATATTTAAATTAAAAAAGGGAAATATTCATGTCTATAATGGATAATATGTAAAAATATAACTTAATGAAAAAGTTCATGCTGGATTAAGAAGATGATTTCTGTATTATGAATAGGAGTCATCTTTTCTATATCCTATAAATAAGAATGCGGTAACAATATGCATATTAAAAATACGAAATATATAATATTTTTAGAAAGCGAAGAAAAGATGAAATAAAAATTAATATAAAACAATAAGGAGAGGTTATTATTATGATAACAAAATTTGAAGAGATCGTTGATATCAAAGCAATAGGTATGGTAGAGAACACTAGGAGTATGAACGAGGTATTGAAAAAAGCAAAAGAAGAACATCTAAAACCTTCAATGCAAAATGATGAAAAGGTATTATTTATTGGAATTGATGTTCAACAAGATTTTATGGAGAATGGTGCATTAGGAGTTCCAAATTCTCATAAAGATGTAGAGAATATAACAAAGTTTATATATAAAAACATGGATAAAATATCTCAAATAGCAGTATCTTTAGACACTCACAATCCTTTCCAAATATTCCATCCTTGTTGGTGGTTAGATGAAAACGGAAATAATCCAGCTCCATTCACTGCAATAACATTAGCCGATTTAGATTCGGGAAAATGGAGAGCAGCAATTAATCCAATTGCAAGTAGAGAATACATAGAACATTTAGATCATGATGGTAAGAAGGTATTAGTAATTTGGACATACCATTGCTTACAGGGAACAACTGGTGGAGCTTTAGAAAATCAATTTGCTAATATGGTTTACTTCCATTCAGTTGCTAAGAAAACTACGGTTCAAAGATTGGTTAAAGGACAAGACCCATTATCTGAGATGTATGGAATAATCAAACCTGAGTATGATACAAAAAACAATATAAATATCGACTTTTTAAATAAAATAGAAAAATTTGATAAGGTAATAATTGGGGGAGAGGCAGAATCACATTGTGTACTAGAGAGTATTAAGCAGATACTTGAGTATTATGCCAGTAAACAAGAAGTAACTAAAAAGATATTCATTCTTGAAGACTGTATGAGCCCAATAACAGGATTTGAGCAAGTGAGCAAGGATATTTTCAAAGAATTCAAGAAAAAGTACATGGTTAATATTATGAAATCAACTGACTTAAAACTTTAACGACTTTCCTTCTGAAATGTCGTTAAAGAGACTTGATACAGAAAGAAACCTTCCTATGGTTATTGTTATGGGTGATGTGATATCCAAAAGGGATAAAAGGAAATGAGATACCCATTGTGTCAAGAATCATAGCTATAGCGGATGCTTATGATGCTATGACTAGTGAAAGAAGTTATAGAAGTGTTCTGTCAGAAGAAGTTGTATTAGAAGAATTACATAAAAATTCAGGGAGTAAGTTTGATCCTGATTTGATAAGTGTATTTATTGAAAAAATTATAAGATGAATTTCAAGTAATAAAAATGTATCATTTTTCATATATTTATTTATACACTCTAAAGTAGGTGATTAGTATGAAAAAAGTATTGATACAAGAAAATTTCTATAATAGTGTGCCTTTGCATAAAAGGGAAAGTGTTCAAAACTTATGTAAAAAAATAGAGAGACAACTAAATGAGAAAAATGGTGGAATATTCGAGAAGTGTAAGGTATTTAAAACTATTAAGTTTCATAATAAAGAACATTTATTTAAACTTAGAGCATCTAGTGGGGATAGGATTATGTTTACTTATACTAAGTTCCTACAAAATTACAGAGATGAATATGGTTCAGGAATTTGTTTGATTAAATATATATCTCAACATGATCAACAAAACAAAGAAGCAAGAAATTTCAATGAAAATAAGGTGCGAAAGATAGATGGAGAAAGAGAGAGTGAAGAAATACTTTTAGGAATTGAAGAAGCCAAACAAGAAGAATATAATCAGTATAAGAATTATTTTGATTTAGAGAAAACTATTGTATATATAAAAAATGAAAATGAGCTCTCAAAATTATTTCAGCAAAATGATGAGGTAAAAGATGTGTACATTAGTAAACAACAATCTGAATATGCTTGTAATATGAAACCTACCATTCTTTTAGGCGGAGCGGGTAGTGGTAAAACACTTGTTTGTTTGCATAAATTGAACAATTATAAAAAATCTCAAGGGAAAAAAGCATATTTTACATATTCTAAAGGGTTAAAAAACAAATCCCTTAAACTATTTAATAAGATTTCATCTAGTAGTAAAGACATTTCTTTTTATACACTTCAAAGTTATTGCCTAAATATTTTAGGATTAAAAGAAAAACAATTTATTGATTTTATTTGGTTTAGCAAAAACCTTTATGTCATTAAAAAATCCATACAGTTACCACAAAGTATGGGAGCCATTGATATATGGTCTGAAATAAGAGGAATTATTAAAGGATATATGGGAGTTAAATGGACTAGAAATTTTCCTATTTGTTTTAAAGAAATTAATGAAATATCGCGAAATGTACTAGAACATAAATACAAATATATAAAAAAATATAAAGACGATGCAAGACAAATAATATGTGAAGATACGACAAAAGAACGATATCAAAAAGTTAAAGAAGAGTTAAATATAGATGTAGAAATATCAAGAATAGATAAGAAAGTAGTATATGGCGATTTAAAAAAAATATATAAAATGAGTACAAAATTTGAATATAAAAATACTGAAGAAAATTTTGATAAAAGGATTCTATTATTGCAGGATTATCTAGATTTGAGCAAAGAAATTTCTATTTATTCAGAAGATGAGAAAAAAATAATACACGCTATATGTACAAATTATCAAGAGTATATAGATAGCAAAAAATTATATGATGATAATGACCTTGCTGGATTAACCATAATGAAATTAAGTAAGAAGCCTAAAAAGCCATTTGAATGCTTAGTTGTGGATGAAATACAGGATTTGACTGAATTACAGATTTACCTTTTTTATAATCTAGTTCAAAGTAAAGAAAATATTTTATTTGCAGGAGATGTTAACCAGATAATTAATCCAACATATTTTAGTTGTGGTAGGTTGAAAAAGCTATTTTCAATTAATAATAAAAATATATACGAAAGTTATCTAAAAAAAAATTATCGTAGCCAAAAAAATATAGTAGAGCTTGCCAATAAGCTTGCGAGTATTAGGAAAAAGAACATTGCAAAACAAAATGAAGAAAATGAACTATTAGTAGAAGGCATAAATGAAGGTAAACCGTTATTGTATTTATGTAAAAACAACTATAGTCTAAAACAAATGTTGTTAGCAATTAATGAAAAAGCAAATGCAGCTACAATTGTGGCTGATAATGAAGATAGAAAATATTTAGAAAAAATTATGGGAAGTCGAGCTACTAATATATATACAGTTTCAGAGATAAAGGGAATAGAGTTTGAATATATTTTTTGCTATAATCTTACTGGAAAGTATTCTTCATATTGGGATAATATATTTTGTGGAAAAGCAAAAAAAAACGCTAGGTATCGTTACTACTTTAATATGTTTTATGTTTCGATTACTCGTGCAAGAAAATATTTGTGTGTTTATAATGAAGTAGAAAATGAGTATTTAAAAAAAGAATTATCACCACTATTTGAGTTTGTGGATGGGTTTAAAGTTGAGGACTTATACCTAGAAAACGAGGATAATGATTCTATGAACTGGGAATGTAGGGCAAGGGAACTTGAAGAAGTTGAAAACTATGATAAAGCGATTTCGGCATATAAAAGAGCAAGTTCAGATAATAAAAACATTTCACGGTGTAAAGCAAAATTGAAAGCTAAGGCAAAAGAATATGATAGTGCAATTAAAATAATGTTGCAAATTGGCGAATATAAATATGCTATGCAATATGCACAAGAAAGTGGAGATAAAGCCATGATTATATTAGCATCTATGGTATCGGGGAATGATAATTTTAAAAAATTGGAACAAGAGTATGGAATAGATAGTGTAAATGAAGTTTTGGTAAATAACATTATCAATAAAGAGTTTATTCAATTGATTCATTTTAATTATATTGAAAATTATGTTCTAATTAATATGTTAAATGATATAGATAAAATAAATAAAGGAATTATAGCAATGACGAGGGATAGGGATAACTCATGAGTGATAGAAATACAAAATTATTAGAAGTGGAGAATGCTAAAAAAATAAGTGAGATGATATTGAAATTTAGACAATGCGCTGATACCGCTGCTGACTTATCAAATAGCATTGAAAAATTCACTGATATATATCTTAATGTGGAAAAAAATGTGACGAAGCTTGAGGGAGTAGAGAGAAGTTTTAATTCTAATAAGTATATTAAAGGGCTATTTGTTGTCACTGATAATATGAAAGATATTTTTAATTACTTTAGTGAGAATATTCCACAATTCTCAAAATCATTGCAATCATCAAAAATAGAATTGGATTTACATAAAGATGAATTAGGAGTTGTACTAGATAATTTTAGCAAGTTGCCAAATCAAATGGAAAATACAATCGAGAAAATAAAGGTAATGTTAAAAGAGCATTCTCTTAGCAATAAGAAGATGATAAATGAATTACAAGGCTATGTTGAGAATGAAAATAAAAAAATAGAGAGTAATTACAAAATAGCAAAGGAAACAATATTAAATGAAATTAATAAACAATTAAATATTGGGTTAGTAGATTTCAAAAATGAAACCTTAAAACTGATAAGTGATAGCGTCAACAGAGATATTGATGAGAAAGGCAAATTTATAGTTAATAAATTTGACGATATTTCAAACAATATTATTGAGTCAATAACTGGGTATAACAATTTAGAGGAAACTGATACAATCTATAATCTATATATTGAAAAAGGAAGAAACTTACCTCTTGATGTACGAAGAATATCTTGGACTGATGATTTTTATTTTAAAGTAGATAAAATAGTTCAAACTTTTTTGGAGGAAAAGCTTTGCCTAATAGCTTATGGAAAAAGATTTAAAGATAATGGTTTCTACGATACATTTGAAATTAGCGCTGATCTAAAACAATTTAAACTATATACCGAAACATAGAAGTGTATATCCAACATATTAATTATACCCCCCCCTTAAGTAGACACGAACCTAAAAGTAGTGTAGATTAAAGGGGGTTTTGCTATGAGAAGAAAAAAAAGATATTTCTATGTAATTAGGTATGCAGAAAATTTTAATATAGCCGATAACTATAATATAATCGATAACTATATTATTATAGTTGTAGTTTTACAAATATATTAAAGGGGTAGATGAATTATGAAAGATGTAAAAATTTTAATTGTTGATGATTCACCTTTTCAAATAGCATTATTAGCAGATTTTCTAACTGAAAGTGGATTTGATGTAGTTGGTGAGGCAAAATCATTAGAAGAAGTTATAGAGGAGGTTAACAGAGTAAGACCAGATTTAGTGACTATGGATATGACTCTTCCAGGAACAGATGGATTTGAATGCACAAGAGCAATACATAAAATTGATAAAGATATTAAAGTGATAATTGTTAGCTCAATGATGGATGATGAGCTTATAAGAAAAGCAAAAAAAACTCATGTATGTGGATATATTCAGAAACCTGTTGATTCAGAAGAATTATTTTTATTAATAAATAGGGTTATGGCAGATGAAGAATTATATTTAGAACTAGAGAACTTATATTCCGATGTATTTAAAGAGGCTATATTAAACATTTTTAATAAACTTACGAAGACAATACCAGAAATTATAGATGAAAGCAATGATAATCGCGCTATACATAGTGAAGGTATATCGATAGTTATGGGGATTACAGGTAAATATTCAGGTAGATTAATTTTGGACATGTCTTATGAATCGGCTTCGGGCCTTGCAACAATATTATTAAAAAGAGATCCTAAAAACGATGAAGAGTTACTTAATGTTATGTCAGAGATAGCTAATATGTTTGCAGGAAATGCATGCTCAATGATAAATAAGAAGAATAAGTTGTTTGGGTTAAGAGTTGCACCACCAACTATATTTCATGGTGAGTCAATAAATATATCAAAAGCTGAATTAGAGAATACGTTCGCGGCTATTGTGAAATCTCAATTTGGAAATTTGACAATAAATATAGGATTTAATAGAGGTGAAGGGGAATGGATGTCAATCATATAAATCCGATTTTAGAATCATTTAATAATATATTACCACAACTAGGGTTAAATGATATTCAGAAAAAGGGAATAAGCGTAAAGGGTAAATATATAAAAAGCAAAGGCGTTGTGATTATTATTGGAATCATTGGAGATGTTAAAGGTAATATTATTTATGGAATGAGTGTAGACACTGCAAAAAAAATTGCTTCAGTAATGATGATGGGAATGCCTGTGGAGAACTTTGATGAGTTACCGCAAAGTGCGATCTCAGAACTTGTTAATATGTTGACGGCAAATGTTGCAATGAATTTCTCAAATGATAATATAAATGTAGATATCTCTACACCTACTCTAATTGAGGGGGAATTCATGGCGAGTAGTAACGCTGATAAAGTTCTTTGCGTTGAGATGAGCGTAGATGGAATGATTATTGAAGTTAATATTTCTTTAGAAAAGAATAGAATATAGTTATCGCTAGTTATGAGAGTAATATTTCATAATTAGCATTTGTTTTTTTCGCATCATTTGTAATTGTTTAGTTTTAATTTTTGGCGTTTGCTAATACGATGGCATGTAGTATAATGTTTACAATACAGACAGATAATATAAAAAACTATTACATAATTGGGGGTTGATGCGTAAGTGTCAGAGGTTTGGATGTGTATAAGGAATTTAAGAGTTGCTAAAGTAGGTAAGTTGTTTTTAAGTTATGGAGATACTTTTGAAGTGATTGACAAAATTAGATTAATTAGAAATGATAAAGAAATAAAACTATTTGTAAGTCATGAAGAAATAAATAAATTTTTTACGCAAGTAGAAAATAGTTATAAAATTTATGGAGTATGGACTACAGAAGGCTATAATAATTTATTTAGGAAATTACTTAACATGAAGTTAAAAATCAAAACGGGTTATAGTAGTGTGAATTTAGACATTTTTGACAATGATACTCTTTATAAAATTTATACAGAATTATTATTATATCTCTATAAAGTAAGATCAAATGAACTTCTTATACAATTTTCTACAATAATAAAATATCAACTGGAATCACTTAAGATGATTTATGAGAATAAAGATTTAGTTGATTTTGATGAAGAATTTGAGCAAACGGTAGTACAGTTTAAAAAAATATATGAGGTCTGTAATTCAATGGAATCGGAAGCCGAATTAATTGAATTAGATTATCGAGGTAAAGTAATAAAAGAAAGAATGGATAAAAGAAAAGAAATAAATAGAGTAAATATGTTGATGTTAGATGAAATTAATAAAATGAAATAGCATTATTTTGCTATCTCAACACTTGCTTTTGAACTTTTAGAATCAGTAGGAATATATTTTCTTACACTCTTAACATTTCGCCATTCACTCCTACGATCATTAATGTAACACCTGATTTTTTCTCTTTATTATAATCATAAAGAAACTTAATACTAGTTTTATTTCTCATCTTAATAATCCCCTTTTAAAAATGCATTTACTTTAAATATTCAACAAAACTACAGTATTCTCTTTAATTCTTTAATATTAATCTAAAAATATAGAATAATAGTACATTTTAGTATAATATAGAAACATGAGTTAAAATAGTAAATGTATAACAAGAATTTATCAAATTTGTTAAACAATAAATAGATTTGTATATTAACTCATGATTAAGACAACATGAGGGGTGAGGAAGATGGGAATTAACTTACGAAAAGGTCAAAGAATAGATTTATCAAAGGGAAACGATGGATTGTCAAAATTGGTTATCGGACTAGGGTGGGATGCAATAACTCAGAAAAGAAAGGGCTTATTTGGAAAAACACCAGTATCTTTTGACTGTGATGCTTCTGCAATAATGCTAAGTGAAAATGCAAAGTTAGATTCCTCTAAGAGTTTTGTATTCTATAATAATTTACGCAGTGGGTGCGGTAGTGTTGTACACTCAGGTGATAACTTGACTGGTGATGGCGATGGGGATGATGAGCAAATATGCGTTGACCTAAGCCGTGTTCCATCAAATATTTCAAAGATTATTTTTTTTGTAACTATATATGATTGCGTTAACAAAGTGCAGGACTTTGGTATGATTAAAAATGCATTTATAAGGGTAGTTGATCCGATAAATAATAAGGAATTAATAATGTATAATATAACTGATAATTATGCTGGTAAGACTGCATTAATTGCTGGCGAAATATACAGAAATAGCGGTGGATGGAAGTTTGCAGCTATTGGAGAAGGGACAGGTGATACTTCGGTAACATCTATAGTAAACAGATATAAATAATAAATTTATTACTCTATTAAGATAAATAAATAATAATTTAATTTAGGGAGGACTAACTATGGGAATAGTTTTAAAAAAGGGACAAAAAATTGATTTAACCAAAGGGGATTTAGCACTAAAGAAAATTGTTGTCGGTCTTGGATGGGACACAAGCAATTATGATGGAGGGCATGAATTGGATCTTGATGTAAGTGTATTTATGTGTGGAGCTTCAGGAAAAGTTGAGCATGATGAAGACTTTATATTTTATAATAATTTAAGACATGATTCAGGGGCGGTAGAGCATATGGGAGATAATCGAACGGGAGATGGAGATGGTGACGATGAGGTGATAAAGGTTGACCTGTTGGTAGTTCCAAAGCATATACAAAGGTTGGCATTTACTGTAACTATAGATGAAGCTGTAGCAAGAAAACAAAACTTTGGACAAGTTTCAAACGCCTATGTAAGGGTTGTTGATGAGGAGACTGGTAAAGAAATCTTAAAATATGATCTTGGAGAAGACTATAGCATAGAAACTGCTTTGAATGTTTGTGAGATATATAGACATAATGGTGAATGGAAATTTAATGCAGTAGGTTCAGGATTCCAAGGTGGGCTTGCAGCATTGTGCAGAAATTTTGGGCTAAGTGTATAAAATAGAGGTGGTGACTTATGTCAATTATAGTAGGTATTGATCTTGGAACAACCAATTCAGTAGTATCATATTGGAAAAGGGGAAAAGCGCAGACAATAGAGATAGATGGTTCTAATACTTTTCCATCTGTAATTTCAATAAAAGATGGAAAAGTTCTATCAGGAATGCAGGCAAAATCAAGGCTTTTAATTGATCCTTCTAACTCAATATCCTCTACAAAGAGGGATATGGGGACAGATGCTGTTTATACTTTAAACGGTAAAAAAATGACGCCTATTGATGTTTCATGTGAAATATTAAGAATTTTAAAGCTTAGGGTTGAAGAAAAACTCGGAGAAGAAATTTCAAAGGCTATAATTACAGTACCGGCATACTTTAAATCTGAGCAAAGAGAGGCAACGCTTCAGGCAGCTAAGAATGCAGGACTTGAAGTTTTAAGGCTTATACCAGAACCAACAGCTGCGGCTATTGCTTATGGACTTAATCAAGGGAAGGCACAGACAATAATGGTTTATGACCTTGGGGGAGGAACTTTTGATATATCCATAATGAAAATTAAGGGAAATGATTTTGAGGTTGTGGCGGTTGACGGAGATTCAAGACTTGGTGGAGATGATTTTGACGATGCAATATCAAAACTTTTATATAAACAAATATCTAAAGATACAGGGGAAGATGTAGAATACAAAAAAGAAAGACCTTACATAAATGCAAGGCAAAAAATAAAGGAAGCTTCTGAAAAAGCAAAGATTGAGCTTTCAGAAAAGGATTATATAGAAATTATAATTCCTAATCTTATTGGGGACTACAGCCTAGAATTTAACATTACAATAAAAGAATTTTCATCACTTATAAGGCCTTTATTAAATAAAACCATTGATAAAATGAAAAACGTGCTTAATCAGGCTAAAATGACAAGCGATGACATTGATAGAGTAATACTTGTAGGGGGATCAACCAAAAGTCCTCTTGTAAAGGAAATTGTAAAACGTGAAATCAGAGATCCTTACATGGCTCAAAATGTAGACGAGGTTGTTTCAAATGGAGCTGCAATTCTTGCGGCCAACTTAGGCACTCCTAAGCAAGATAGAAATGATCTAAATCTACCTGATATTTATATAAAGGAAAAGACTGTACACAGCTATGGAATTGATTTAATAGATATGGATTCAAATGTCAAGTATTATCATGTAATTACACCTAGAGGTAGCCTCCTTCCATTAAGAACAGGAATGATATGCTGCACGGCAATGCCTTATCAAAGTGGGGTAACTACTAATGTTTATAGAGGCGAAAGTAGAGAGTTAAGTTCTAATGAAAAAATAGGAAGTCTTACACTAAAAATATCTACTCCACAGAAAGACTATGTGTCTGTTGGGGCAATATTTGAAATAGACGAAAATATGATTATTAAGTTTACAAGCGTGGAGCTTGGAAACAACAGTTATACTGATAACATTATTGATGAGGCACTAGAGAACGATGGAATATTAAATATAAAGGATATAGATCAACTTATTTTAGAAAACAAAATAAAGTACGAACAAGTTGATATCGATGCAAAATAACATACGCGAGATAATAAAAAATGAGGAGGTATTATTATGGGAATAGTTCCAACTAAAAGTTCATATATACTTGGAATTGATTTAGGTACATCGACCTCTATAGTATCAGTTTATACTAAGGGGAAAAGCAAGGTTTTAATGATAGATGGTAAAGACCATATGCCATCAGTGGTTTCATTTATTGATAAAAATACAAAGCTTGTGGGAGAACAAGCTAAGTCTAGGTCAATAATTGATCCAGACAATACTGTATCATCAATAAAAAGACATATAGGAGAAGATGGATACACGGTGAAAATCCATGATGAGGAGTATACGCCAGAGCAAATCTCAGCTGAAATTCTTTCGAAAATTATGGAAGCTGCTTCTAATCAACAGAATTTTGAAGCAGGTGGAGATTTGAAATATGCTGTAATATGTGTACCAGCAAATTTTACAGATAATGCAAAACTAGCTACCAGAAATGCAGCAGAAATTGCGGGCCTTGAGGTTTTATATCTTCTTGAAGAGCCTGTTGCTGCCTCAATTATGTACGGTTTTAACGCAAATAAGGATCAAAACGTTTTAGTATATGACCTTGGAGGAGGAACTTTTGATGTTTGTATTCTAAAGGCCAATACAATTGCAGGAGGAGAATACAAGTATCAAATACTTGCAAAGGAAGGTGTAGAAAGGCTTGGTGGAGATGATTTTGATGAGAGAATGATGCAACTTATAAATAAGAAGTTTGCAGCAACCTGCGGACTTGACCTTTTAGATACCCAAAAGGATCAAGGCGTAAGCAGAAAGAAAATTAAAATTGCACAACAAAAGCTAAAGGAAGTTGCGGAAAAGGCAAAAATGGATTTAAGTGAGCTTGAGCAGGTTCCAATACTTATTCCTAATATTATTCAAAGTGGAGAGGGAGAAGAACTTCATCTTGATGTTGAAGTAACTAGAGAGGAATTTGAGGAAGCAATCATTGATTTAATAAATAAAACAGAGGAAACTGTTAACCTTGCATTAACAAATAGTAAGCTAACCATTGATGATATTGACAAAGTTATATTAGTTGGTGGATCAACCCTGGTTCCGGTAGTTAAAAGAAAGATTCAAGAGTTATTTGGAAGAGAACCCTACAGTAATTTTAATCCAAGAACAATAGTCTCTGAGGGAGCAGCAATATTTGGTGCTACACTTGCAGTTCCTAGCGACACCATAATAAATGAAGAGGATAAGCCTGAGGGAGAAATTGAGCTTATTCAGCAGGTTACACACAATTTAGGCATAATGATAGCAGGAATGAAGTTCTCAAAGATAATAGAAAAGGGAAGAGAAATTCAGCCAGAAAACACCATAATAGAAGAAAAACAATATATAACACAAATGGACAACCAAACAGATTTAAGCATTGTAGTATTTCAGTCAGCGCAAGATATTGAATATACAAATGAGGTAGATGATGAAGGCAAATCAAAGGCTGTGTGTATAGGTGAATTTAAACTTAAAAACATACCACCAGCACCTCGTGGGAAGGAATCTATAAATGTTAAGTTTGAAGTAAATGATCAAAATGAAGTAAATGTTACTGCAACCTCAAACAGTACAGGAAGTAGCGACGGAATTACACTTAGTATAGAAAGGGGATAAGGGAGCTTTTGTGCCTTATCTCATCTATTAAAGGAGGTATAGATTACATGGAAAATGAAAACATTGATATAAATACTTCGGATGTGGATTTAAAACCTAAAGAAAAAGAAGAGGTAATAGAAATACCAGCCGTTAGTTTAGATGATAATTGTGAGGCTTTAGATCAAGGGGTTAAAAACGAAGAACTACAAGTGGAAAATGTTCTAATTGAAGTTGAACCAGAGAACAATAAAGAAAATGTATTAAGTGACGGCCCAAAAGTAGAATGCATTATTGATGCAAATGAAACTGTGGTAGATGAATCAAAGAAGGAATGCGAAAAAACCGAGGATTCGGAAGAATCAATAGTGCCTGAGAACGCTTTAATAGAAAACACAGAAATAAAAAATACAGAGATTACAATTGAAACTGCATTTACAGGGCAGGATGAAAATGAAAATCAGGAAAAGGTCGAAGAAGAAACAGAAGATAAAACTGAAGATAAAACTGAAGATAAAGCGGATATTGACCCAGAAGAAGAACTAAATAAACTGAAAAAACACAGGCTATTTCAAACATTTATGAAAGACATTATGGAATATGATAAGTTAAAGGAAGAATATAAGGAATGGATTTTAAAGTCTAAGCTACTAGGAATTGAAACGAGAAAATGCTCAGAAAAAGTATGTGATGAAATCAATAAGTTTTTAGAAATTGCAAAGGGTTTGCAGGAAGGAAAACTCGATGAAAAAGTAGAGAATTTTTTAGAGGGCAGAATAAAGGGAATTAAGCTCATAGAAAAAATGATGAATAATGTTGTGAAAAATAATTTGAATGATTTTGAACAGTTGTTTGAAGAAGAAATAGCTCCTCTAAACGCATGGGAAGGGCTTGAAGAATTGGATGTTAATGTTATATTAAAGATAGAAAATCAGAATTATAATATAATCACATCATTAAAGGCTAAAAAGGATTCGTTAATAAGAAATTATTTTAAATTCATAACATCAGATATTTTAAACATTCTAGATGGAGTTCGGTCAGGAATTCAGTTTTTAAAGCAGAAAAAAGAAGTTGGTCAAGTATTAAATCCAGTTGAGGATATTTACAAAAGTCTTGAAAGAAATTTCATGGAATATTTTTGCTCTATAAACATCAAAAAAATCAAAGTGTGTTTAGGTGACAGATTTGAAATAAATCTTCATGAGGCATTTGATCTTGAGGAAACTGATAAGGTCGAATTAAATGAAAAAATATTTGAAGAAATCAGAGATGGATTCATATATAGCGAACCTTTGTTTGATATGGATAGTAACTATGTGATAAGATCGGCTCAAGTAATAGTATATAAAAAAAAATAAGTTGAGGGTTTGGAGGCGATTTGCAATGTATGATAGTAATAATGCTCCAGTAATAGGCATAGATCTAGGAACTAGTTTTAGTGCTGCTGCAAGATGGACAGGCACAGAGGCTGAAATTTATACTCCAAAGGGTGAGCGAACTACGCAGTCTGTAGTATTTTATGATGAAAGAACTAAAAAGTTTATTTTTGGAAAAACTGCTTTTATGAGTGGAATATTAAACCCTGATAATGTATGCATTGGTGTTAAAAGATTAATGGATGATAAAAATGCACAGATAAAGATTGGATCGCAGATTTTCTCCCCAATTGATATATCTGCAATGATTTTGAAACATATATATCAGAGCATAGAAGGAATGTTTCCACAGGGAGTTTATAAAGCCTGCGGAGCGGTCGTTACTGTCCCATATTATTTTAAGGCTCATCAGTGTGAAAACACCGCGGAAGCTGTAAAAAAAGCAGGATTAAATCTGCTAGGAATAATACAAGAACCTATTGCCGCTGCCTTTGCATATGGCCTTCATCACAGTAATGAAGGCTGCATTAGGGATGAGAATATTTTGGTTTTTGATTTAGGTGGAGGAACTTTTGACATTACGGTATTTAAAATTAAAGAGGATGCATTAAACATTAATTTTGAGGTATTAGGAATTGGTGGAGATGATAGACTTGGAGGAATAGATTTTGATGAAAAGTTTAGGGAATATATAATAAACAAAGAGGGTATTGATTTTGAGTCCTGCGCAAGCGAAAAAATAAAAAAAGCAGGCAAGCAAAAACTAATGGATGCTGTTATTAAGGTTAAGGAAGCCTTAAGTACAAGTGAAACTAACTATATCGGTGTTCCTGACGTAGTGCCAGGGGTTCATATAGATAGTGAATACACAAGGGAAGAATTTGAAGATTCAATAACAAATTATGTAGAAGAGATAAGAAGTATATTAAAGCACACACTTGCAGCAGCATCAATTAATCCTGATAAAATTAACAAGGTTTTAAAAGTGGGAGGCTCAAGTAAAATTCCAATAATGGATAAAATAATAGATGATGTAATTGGACAGGGCAAAACCTATTCGGACATAGACCCAGGCCTATGTATAGCACAGGGCGCAGCTATTTACGCAGCTTATCTTACTGATAATTTGAACATTAAAAAGAAAATATCAATTGTAACTGCAACAGCCCATGCACTTGGAGTTGAAGATTCAAAAGGAAACATGGTTGTACTAATACATCCAAATAGAAAAACGCCTGCTAGAAATACGCTTACATTTAATAATGACGAGGACAACGCTACCGAGGTGGATGTGAAAGTATATCAAGGTTCATCAAAAGTTGCAAAAGAAAATTCACACATAGGAACAGTAAAGGTTATGGGCTTAAAACCCGCGGTAAAATATCAGCTTGAGATTATGATAACCTTTGAGGTTGGAACAGAGCAGATGGTTACAGTTACAATTGAGCAAAAGGAAAGCAACATAAAGAAAACCGAGGTGTTAAAGTTAATATAACAATAAGATAACCTATGGTATTTAGGTACAGCACAATAAATTTATTTTGTATATTGAGGTGACAATTATGAGTTACGATAGTATTTTACATCCAGTGATAGGCATTGATCTTGGCACAACTTTTAGTTCTATATCTAGGTGGGATGGAGTAAAATCAGAGGTGTTCTGTCCAAAAGGTGAATATGCAATTCCGTCAGTTGTTTATTATGATAAAGGCAAATTCATTGTAGGAAAACCCGCAAAGGATAAAGGGGTATTTTCCCCTGAGAACGTATGTATCGGCGCAAAAAGATTAATGGATGATAAAAATACAGACATACACTTAGGTGGGAGAACTTTTAGCCCAATAGAGATTTCTACAGAAATTTTAAAATGTATTTATAATAATGTTGAAGCGATGTTTCCAAATAATACGTTTAAGGCGGAAGGAACTGTTATAACTGTACCTTACTATTTTAGAGCAAATCAGATATCAAACACCCTGCAGGCGGCTAAAATGGCAAACTTGAGTACTATTGGAATAATTCAGGAACCTATTGCAGCTGCATTTTCTTATGCACTTTATCTTGATAACAATGTACGTCGAGACGAAAATATTTTAGTGTTTGACTTAGGCGGAGGAACATTTGATGTAACTCTCTTCAATTTAAAGTGTGATAGGGATAGTATAATTTTTAATACTATCGCATCAAATGGAGATGATAGATTAGGAGGACTTGACTTTGATAGGAAAATTTTTGATTACATAATAGCCAAAGAGAAAATAGATATAAGTTCCTATCCAGAGAAAGTACAGTTAATATGTAAAAGTAAACTTATGGAGCAGATAGTTTCAGCAAAGGAGAAGCTTTCATTTGATGATATAGCTTATATACAGGTGATAGATATTCCACCTGGAGAGTTTTTGGAATGTGAACTAACAGTAGGGGAACTAAGAAATTGTTTAGGTAAATACATGAAAAAAATTAAGAACATTTTAAATGAAGTATTGAAAACATCAGGGTTTAGTTCAAAGGATATAGATAAGATAATAAAAATAGGTGGTTCCAGCAAAATGACTATAATAGACGAATTATTAAATGATATTTTAGGTCATGGAAAAACTTATGGAGATATAGACCCTGACCTGGCGGTTTCAAAGGGAGCTGCAATATATGGAGCATATCTAACAAACAGAATAAATAATAAAAAGAGAATTGAGATAAACTATATAAATGTACATCCATTAGGAGTAAAGGATGATAAAGGTGATTTTATTGAACTAATACCTAAAAATGCAGAATTACCCTTTGAGAAGACACTTATTTTTTGCAACACTGAGGACAATGAAGTTGACTTAACTATTGAGGTCTATCAGGGAGAAAATGAAAAATGCAGCGATGATAACAAAATAGGTGAGATAAAGATTGAGGGACTTATACCAGCGAAAAGGGACACTCTTGATATTGAAATAACTTTTAAAATAAATATTGATCAAACAATAGATGTATCTGTAGCCCAGGTGGATAGCAATATTTTAATTAATAAAAGATTTTAAAATATTCAATAAATATTAAAGAAGTATAGAGTGAAATCAGATAATCTATTATGAAAATTAATGGATTATCTGATTTTATTTAATTGTGGGAAAATATAAAATAAATTTATGTGAGGTTGAATGTGGGAAAGGTTATCTGCATACATATAATATAATATACAATTTAATAATATAAAGGAAGCAAGGTGAATTATGACTGTAAAAAAAGACTGGGATATATTCTTTGATGATGAGGTCAAGGAACTAACAAAATTAAATTTACCAGACCCAGAAACCTTAGATTATTATGAGAGAATTAAGAACAGAGAAATATTTTGGAATTTCGATATCGACGATAGTTTGGTTGATTTTTCACTAATGATTATAAAGTGGAATAAACAGGACAAAGGTAAAACTTCTAACGAAAGAATTCCTATTAAGATCTTAATAAATTCTAACGGTGGCGAATTACCAGCGGTATTAAATTTTATAAACGTTATCCAACTTTCCAAAACACCAGTGTATACAATAGGTCTCGGCAAAACATATAGTTCTGGTGGGTTAATGCTGCTTTCAGGTTCAAAAGGCCACAGATATGTGTTTAAAGATACAACAGCTTTAATTCATTCGGGTAGTACAGGTGCTGTGGGTAATACAGATAAAGTTTTAGATAATTTTGAGTTTACCCAAAGGCAAGAAAAAAGAGTTAAAGATTTTATTGTGGAAAATACAAATATAACAGATAAACTCTATACAAAGAATTACCGAAAAGATTGGTGGCTGATGTCTGATGAAATTATTTCACTAGGTCTTGCAGATAAGATTATAACTGATTTAGATGATATATTTTAAATTTATAACTTTGCAATAATGTTATTCTATTGTGGAATAATATTATTGCAATTTTTTTTGATGATTTTTTAAATTTTCTCGAGTGATTTCTGCTTATTAAATCATCACCTGCGGTGCTGCAACAGCTTTGCATAAGATGCATTGACGACTTCAGAAGGAGACTTTCCTTCTGAAATGTCGTTAACAAACTTATGAAATGTAGATATTTAACTAAGATACTATTTGTTCTAGTAATTTTGAAAAATATGCTGCATGGGCCTTCTCTTCCTTAAGAATAGTGGACAATATACCGGAAACATCATTTTGAGATACCTTTTCATACATTTGTGTATAAACTTTTATTGTAAGCTCTTCTGTTTTAAGTGAATACGTAAGTGCCGACTTTAAATCCTTGAAAGCGTCCTTTGGTTGATCTTTTTTATCGAAAACTTGATTTTCTATTAAATTTCTCAAGTATTTAGATACTTCTATATCAAAGAGATATTCATAATCACTTTCATTATCTGTCTTTAATTCATTAAAAAGTTTTGTAAATCTCTCTTTATGAATGAATTCTTGACCAGCAGCAACCAATAAAAATTCCTTGGTTTTTCCTGTTGTATAATTAGCCCCATTAATGTAGAAATTATACCCTTCCTCTTCCATTAGTATGGCAATTTTCAACATTTCAAGAGGGCTAAAAGTAGTGTTTGTCATAAGATCGCTCCCTTTCTATTAAGCTTAACGCAATATTTTATTTTTGTATTTTATATTTTCCACCCCAGCATTTATCGCAATTTAAACAGCAACTAGTAGCGTAATTATTACAATGCCCAGTTTGTGTAAGATTAGATAAGTCAACACTCTTTTTTGGTTTTTTAATCCAATTGAACATATTTTTAAGTTCATCCCTTCCTTGCTTTTCTAAAAGTGTTTTATATTCCATGATATACCATCCTTCTTTACTTGCCAATATAGTTACTATAGTTTTAAATTCTTTTTTATATCAAGTACAATCTCTTCAATTATATCTTTAATTTGTAAGTTTCTTGTTCCTGGTATATAAATACCATGTTTTTGTAGTGGAAGTATATATTTAGTACAATCCATATTAAATATTGAATTGGAGATACTGGAAGTAACTTCTCCGTTTATACCACCGCTACATAATATTCCAATTGGTCCGACTATACTATCTATTTTGTTATTATTGCAAAATGAGCAAATTGCTTTTTCACCACTAATGCCTTTGTTTGCACCAGCCCTTAGCATATTTGAAGTAGCCAATGCATTTGTACCAAGTGCAACTATATAAACATCCAGGTCTATTTCTTTAAGAATTTTTTTTATAATTGTTTGTCCAAGACCTGCACCTTGTGCATCTATAACAGCAATTTTCATGGTAATACCCCCAAAATAAAAATATATAATAAAATTATAGTTGTTTTTATATACATTAGTATTATTATACTATAAAATAGACACATATTATAGTTTTAGTTCAAACAATAAATGCGAGGTTAATTAAGAATGTTCAAATATAATAGATGACCACGAAGGTTGATTTCTGTAAGGTAGATATCAATTTTTGTGGTTTTTAGAATATGAAGGAGAAATTAATGAATTCTAAAAATAATATACCAGATTGGTTATTAAGCAGTGGGGAAATGGGCATGTGTCCATGTGGTTGCATTGGCAAAAGGAAGAAAGGAAGTTTTTTAGAAAAGACAATTAATGATATTGCAAAGATGTTAAAGGAAGTCATTTTTTTTGAAGATATAGCCTTTCAAAAGGGTTTTTTACAAAAGCTAGATCCAAGAGTAAAGGTAATATCTTTGATTATATTAATTTTAACATCTACTTTGATTCATAATGTGCTGATATTAACTATTGTTTATTTAATATCTTGTATTTTAGCAAAGATATCATATGTGCCATTAAAATTATATTTTAAACGAATATGGCTGATTACACCACTTTTTACTGGCGTTGCAGTATTACCATCAATCTTTAACTATGTAAGGCCTGGAACCAGTTTAATTTCACTTATAAACTTCGGACATCAGCTACATTTTGGTCCAATCACATTCCCAGCTGAACTTACGATTACAACACAAGGCCTAGAAGGAGCTATTTTGTTAATTGTAAGGGTTGGAGTCTCAATTTCTTTAGCCTTTTTATTTACATCTACCACCCGTTTTACTAATTTAATGAAGGCATTTAGAGTTTTGTTTTTACCGAAAATATTTATTACAACACTTGAAATGTGCTATCGTTATATTTTTATACTACTAAATATTACAACAGATATGTTTGTTGCTAGAAAAAGTAGAACTTTCAGTAAAATTAATTCAAGAGATGGTCGCCGTTTTGTATCAAATGTTATTGGAAGTCTTTTTGGCAAAAGTTATGCTCTAAGTGAAGAAGTGTATGGAGCTATGTTATCAAGAGGTTATAAAGGCGAACCAGTTATTATGAACAGATTTAAATTTACTTTGCTTGATTTTCAATGGCTTTTAGGCGTAGTAATTTGTGCTTTGGCAGCATTTGGAGGTGAAATTATTCTTGGATAGGGAAAAAATAATGCAGCTTAGAGATGTTTCATTTGAATATATAACTGATGAGACGGTACTTAAAGATATAAACTTAGATATTTACAACGGCGAAAAAATAGTTGTTTTAGGAGCTAATGGCTCCGGAAAATCTTCACTTTTGAAAATTCTTAACGGTTTAATATTTCCAAGTAAAGGTGAGTATAGGGCCTTTGGTCAACTTGTTACGGAAGAAACATTAAATGATGAGCAGTTTGCGCTGGCTTTTCGCCAAAGGATTGGATTTATATTCCAAAATCCGGATGCTCAATTGTTTTCTACCAATGTGTGGGAGGAAATAGCCTTTGGACCTTTGCAGATGAAGATTGATTTTAATGAAGTTAATGAGCGAGTAAATGGAGTTATTCGAATGCTTAACTTAGAATCATTAAAAGACAGGCCGCCATATAAATTAAGTGGAGGGGAGAAAAAAAAAGTCGCTATTGCATCAGTATTATCAATAAATCCAGAAGTTTTGATATTGGATGAACCTACTAATGGATTAGATCCCCGCACTCAAAGATGGCTAATTAATCTATTAGTAGAACTTAGTGATGCTGGCAAGACTTTAATTACATGCACTCATAACCTGGACATTGTTGAAGAAATTGCAGATAGGGTAATAGTTTTCAATGAAGAACATAAAATAGTTGCAGAAGGTTCACCACAGGATATTTTATCAAATAAAGAGTTATTACTATCAGTAAATCTTATAGATGAACATTATCACAGGCATGTCCACAAATTTGACGCATTGGAACATCATAACCATAATCACAGTCACGAATAGCCACTGAAATATCAAGCCATACTTTAATTATATAAAACAATTGTTTTAAACTGAATTTTATTATATAATTACAATGTATCACGAAGATACAATTAATGATTTAAAAGTAGTATTTTATAATAAATAATAATTTTATAATAAAATAATGTACCACGAGGGTTCATTTTCTTAGAAATGAATTCTCGTGGCTATTTTTTTGACTAAATTTAGCAGTAAGTTAATCAGATTTTTTATGATATTTAAATTTTTGGAGGAGATATTATGCACATACCTGATGGATATTTAAGCCCACAAACCTGCGCAATATTAGGTGCTGTCTCAGTTGCAATAATAGGCATTTCAGCAGTAAAGTTAAAAAAGACATTAAAGGATAAACAGGTGCCATTACTTGCAATTGGAGCTGCTTTTTCGTTTACAATTATGATGTACAATGTTCCAATACCAGATGGTACTTCGGCACATGCAGTTGGAGCTTCTATTTTAGCAATCATTTTGGGACCTTGGGCTGCTATAGTTGGAGTGAGTATTGCACTTATAATTCAAGCATTTTTATTTGGTGATGGTGGTATTCTTACACTTGGAGCCAATATATTTAACATGGCATTTGTAATACCATTCTCCAGTTATTATCTATATAAGTTAATAGCTGGTAATTCGGAAATTTCTTCAAAACGAAGGTTTGTTGGTTCAATTATAGCAGGGTATGTAGCAATTACTATTGGAGCTTTATTTACTGGAATTGAGCTTGGGATTCAACCGTTATTGTTTCATAAACTTGATGGAACTCCATTGTACTCACCATACACAATTATGCAAACAGTGCCGGCTATGTTGCTAGCTCATCTTACTTTAGCAGGACCGGTTGAAGGTTTTGTAACAGGATTTGCAGTGAAATATCTGCAAAAGTCAAATCCGGCTATGCTACGAATTTATCCACCACAAAAATTTGTAACTGAAAAGTCTCAGGTTATAAGCGGTATAAAGAAATATTGGTATGCACTAATTGCGTTAATTATTTTTGCTCCTATTGGACTATTAGCCCAGGGTACAGCCTTTGGTGAATGGTCGGGTGATGATTTAAAAGTAAAGCTTGGATTTATTCCAGATGGAATGGCAAAATTCGGAGATAAATGGAAGGCTCTGTTGCCAGATTATTCACTACCAGGATTCGGTAATACTTTCCTTAACTCATCTTTAGGTTACATATTTTGCGCAATTGTTGCTTTGGCGATAATATTGACTATAACTGGTATTATCAGTTTACTGCAGAAAAGAAAAAATACTAGCCATGATATGAATTAATCCAAACTAATTATATATCTACAAAAATATAGGGCAGTTAGATGCCTTTTTTTGTTTTAATTAAATTTGCGTACCTTTTCTCTTTTAAAGGAGGAATTTTAATACTTTTATAGAATTATTTACATGTAACACTAGAAATTTCGGGAGATGATTAAATTTGAAATTAAAAAAAGCAACATTAATTGCTTCAATTGGAACATTTTTAATGCTATTGTCTGAGATCTACTATACTTTTATAAGTGCAAATGGAATAGGTAAAGTGTTTTGTTTTTTTTATTTGTTTGGAATGGCATCTTTATTTACATTTTTTGTAACACTATATTTAAATCAAAAGGAGAAATAATATATGAGTGAAATTAATGAAATCTTAGAAGTCAAAAGAGAAGCGGTAGATAATAGCATTGTAGTACATAACAAAAAAAATCTGGTAGGTACTATATTAAAATTAATTGGCCGCATTATAATGGGTATAGGTATGCTCGGAGGTTTGATTATTGGATCTTTATTAACAACTCCTGCGCCTCCCTTAAACTGGGTATATGGATTTGCAATTATCCTATCCTCATTTATAAGTGGAATTTTATTAATTGGGTTTGGAGAGATTATAATTTTATTAAATGATATTAAATATAATACAAATAAAATGTAATGCAACTACATTGACAACGTCGTAGCTGTGAAGTAGAATACAACTATAGAGGTGATATTATGGAAACTCAAAAAAGATTAAATGAAAATTCTTGGAGTTGTAAAGACAATAGACTTATTAATGCAAGTTATAAATTGAGTGAACGAGAATTAAAACTTATATTACTTATTGCTTCAATGGTTAATCCTTATGATGAAGATTTTAAAGATTATATTATAAGTATTAAAGACTTTGCTAAACTCTTAGAGGTTGATTTAATTGCAAATGAAAATTTCTATAGTAGGGTTAAAAGAGCAAGTGGGTTATTACTAAGCAAAAGAGTAACTATTCATGAAACGGAGGGGGATTTTCAAACAGTATGGCTTTGCGCAATAAAATATTATGATAATGGGAGGGAAGTTGCTGTTAACTTTCATCCAAAGCTTAAAAATTACTACCTACAGCTTAAAAAATTTGCGAAGTACCGGTCTAAAAATATTATAAACCTTAATTGTGAATATAGTTTAAAGCTTTACGAATGTTTAAAACAATACGAAGAAATAGGCGCAAGAATATATGACCTTGGGGAATTGAAGAAGTTTTTAGGTGTCGAAAATCAATATGATAGATATTATAACTTAAAAAAAAGAATTTTACTTATAACACAAAAGGAAATTAATGAAAAAACCGATATATCGTTTGAATTTGAGGAAATAAAAGAAGGTAGAAATATTAGAGCTATTAAATTTCACATAAGAAATAACAAGGCTATTGATGAAGTCTGCATCAATAATGTACCGAAAAGTGGAAGTCACAAATAAAATTGCGACTTCCACTTTTTTTATTATATATAATATGTTATTCATATATTATATAACTGCATTGACAACTATGTAGTCATATAATATACTATGTTTACAGCTAGAATTAAAGAATAAATTATTAAATAAATACATCTTATATATTACGAAAGTTCTAAACATATGAGGGAGCTATTTCGCCCCCTCATATATTTAAAAGAAGGAGTGAGTTTATGTTTGCTGAAATTGAAAAAATTCTTGAAATGAATGTTAGACCCAAACTTGCAGATCACTATGGAAATATTGAACTTGTTAGCGCCATTGATGGAATAGTTGAAGTTAAATTTTTGGGTCAATGTAAAGGTTGTCTTTCTGCAAAATTTACTGTTGAAGATTTGGTTGAGGTTGCACTTAAAGAAGCAATACCGGGTATTAAAAAGGTAATACTAATAAATCAAGTAAATGAAGAGTTATTAGAACAAGCTAGAAAAATTCTAAAATTATAGGAGGCGCAAACAAATGAATAAAGGGTATATGTTTATAATCCTAACGGCTCTACTATATAGTACTCAGGAAATTGCAAATAAAATGCTAGTTCATAATGGAATGGATTCATTCCAGATTACATTTCTAATATTTACCATTGGTGCTTTGTTATTAACACCACTAGCTATAAAAGATATTAAGGCCAAGAAGCTAAAACTTGGTGCAAATGATTTTGGATACCTAGCATTAAATGGTGCATTATGTATACCTATATCAATGGCTCTTCTTTCATTTGCAGGTAAATACACGCTAGCTTCAACTTCAGCAGTTATATTTAGTTCAAACGCCATATTCACAGTACCCTTTGCTTATTTAATTTTAAAAGAAAAGATTAATAAGGCAACGTTAATATCTCTTATAGTAGGTGTTGTGGGTGTTATCATAATATTCAATCCTGCCAAAATGGTAGCAGGAATGAGCGGTGGTTCTTCTAATATATTAGGAATAACACTTGCATTAGGTGCTGCTATATCCTGGTCACTATTTACAGTAATAAGTAAGATTAGAATACATCAATATGGTGGTTATGTATTTAACTGTATAGCATTCTATTTTGGGGCATTCTTTGTACTGTTAATACTTTTATCTACAGGAAGACCTGTTTTTAAAGGGATTGATGGTAATTCAGCATTAGTACTTGTGTACATGGGTCTTTTTATAAAGGCACTTGGATATGTATGTTACCTCGGAGCAATAAGGTTAACATCAGCAGTTACAGCATCTTTAGTATTTTTAATAAAACCTGCTTTAGCTACTATGCTCGCTGTAATGATACTTGGTGAACAGCTTGAAGCAAATATAGTTATAGGAATTGCGTTTATTATTGTAAGTTCATATATTGCATTTAAATCTAAGAGGGCGTCAGAGGTAGCTCAGGTTGCCCAAGTAGTTAACAAATAAACAAAAACAGATAAATATTCTTACTATAAAACAATATAGAAGTATTCCTGCTATGAATTAAAAGGAGCTTTGAATATCCTCCTTTTGGATATCAACTATTTCAGCATCAGTATTGGACTCTATAAAAGTTATGATATGCTCCATTGTAGAATCTAGCTGAGAGGAAGTCCCACATATTGCTGCAATTCCTATAACTATTGTTTGATGAATATCCTGATCGGCTATTTCTGCTACTGATATATTAAACTTATTTTTTAGTTTTTGTACTATACTTCTTACAACCATTCTCTTTTCTTTTAATGAATGTGACCAGGAGGTTCTTAGGGTGACCGTCATAAGCAAAACCTTCATATATTTTTCTCCTACTAAATTTATTTTATAAATATAGTATGTGTAAAAAAACTTTTTATATTAATACTTATAACTATATCATAAGATGCTATATAAAGATAAGAGCTAAGAAATATGGTATAATTCACATGTTAGTAAGTGGATTAAGTATCATGCATATTGGAGGGAAACACTATTAAAAGTGGAACAAGTGAAAATAAAGTAGACTAATTTATCAAATTTAAATTGTTAGAGGTGATAATAATGAAAAACGTAGTAATATACAAGTCAAAAACAGGGTTCGCTAAAAAATATGCACAGTGGATTGCAGAAGAATTATCTGCAGATATTTTTGATGTTTCAGAAATTGATACTGATATGCTGACAAACTATGATAATGTGATTTACGGGGGAGGTCTATATGCGGTTGGTATCAATGGAGTAAAGTATATAACGCAAAACCTAGACAAACTTAAAGGTAAAAAAGTTGTTGTTTTTGCAACGGGAGCATCACCATTTAGGGAAGAGGCACTAAGTGAAGTAAGAAATAAAAACTTTACCGCAGGGCAGCAGAAATATATACAGTTCTTTTATTTAAGGGGTGGCTTCGATTATGGTAAACTAAAACCTTTTGATAAAGTGCTTATGACTTTATTAAAATGGAAGCTGAAAATGAAAAAGGAATTGAAACCTGATGAAAGAGGAATGCTCGCCAGTTACGACAAGCCAGTAGATTTTACAAAAAAGAAAAATATAGATAAAATAATCATTTATATTAATTCATAAAATTTACTTGAGCAAGGAAATTTCATTTATCATCCTAGTATTGAATTCCAATTTATAAAAAATGATAAAAAGGATGAAGAATATCCAGTTTATAAATATGATGAAAATTCTGTACTACACCAAATTATTAGGACTTTTAATAAAGATGGTTATAAATTTATAACTATTAAGGATTTGAAGTAGTATGATGCATAGACACACCGATTAGTCTATTATATTCAGACCAATTACCAGGTTCTATTTTATCCTTTAATTGATAAATATTCTTAATAAAATGACTATTTATTAAGGTAATAAATAGTTGAAACCAATGGAATTATACCTGATTTTGAAAAGTATAATTTAGCTTCAAAACATTAGAGTATCACTATAACCTATGAAAAAGCAATGTAGATAGTATTGTTTAAGCATCTAAAAATAGTTTCAAAAAGAACTTGACGATATTACTAACTAGTAATATATTATAAATATGGATAAAGAAAAAAATTCTTATGGAGAATTAGTAGATTTAAATTTAAAAGCGTTAATAGCATTAAGTAGATGTACTCATAATGTTCACAAAAGAGAATATAAAACCATTAAAGAAGGAGGTTTAACAGTTTCTCAGTTCGCGGTACTTGAGATATTATATCATAAGGGAGATTTAAGAGTTTGTGAAATAATGAAAAAAATTCTGGCCACGGGTGGTAATATGACTGTAGTTATAGATAATTTAGTTAAGGAAAATCTCGTTAAGAGATGCAGTGATCCAAAAGATAGACGAGTTAATTTGATAAGTATTACTGAAAAAGGAAGAAATCTGATAAGTGGAATATTTCCCAAACATTTAGAAAATATAAATGATATTTTTAGTATTTTAACATCAGAGGAAAAGAAAAATTTAATAAAATTAGTAAAGAAATTATCAGGTGTATAAATGAGAGCATCATATATTTTAATTTATTGATACTAATTAGTAGTAAATTGAATAGTGATAAATCAACTTATATTGCAGATAATAAACAACAATATTTAATATAAAATTGGAGGAATAATAATATGAAAAAAGATTTTTATACTGCTGTAGCAGACAGGCGTTCATTTTATGGTATTAGTAAGGAAAAAGTAACAACAGACGAGGTAATTAAAGGAGTTATAAAGCAGGCTGTTAAAAATACACCATCCCCATTTAATTCTCAAACTGCGAGAGTGGTTTTATTATTAGAAAAACATCACGATAAATTATGGGATATTACAAAAGAGACTTTAAGAAAGATGATTCCTGCTGATAAGTTTGCTTCAACTGAAGATAAAATAAATTCATTTCATAATGGATACGGTACAGTTTTATTTTTTGAAGATACAAGTATAGTTGAATCCCTTCAAAGTAAATTCCCTCTTTATAAAGATAATTTCCCAGTTTGGTCTCAGCAATCAAGTGGAATGCACCAGTATGTTATATGGACTGCTTTGGAAATTGAAGGCTTTGGTGCATCATTACAGCATTACAATGAACTCATTGAAATTCAGGTTAAAAAAGAATGGAGTTTACCAAATAACTGGAAGCTTATTGCACAAATGCCATTTGGAAAACCAGTAACTATGCCTGATGAAAAAGAGTTCCAACCACTAGAAGATCGTATTAAGATTTTTAAATAAATATCCATAGTAGTCTTATTTTTGTGCAAAATAAAAAGAGCATCATTGATGATGCTCTAACTCATATAATCTTATGTATTCCTCTATATCTTTCTTAATTGTTTTTCCACTTGCAACCAATCTAGGACTACATTTATTCTTACCAAGTTGGGAATAAATATAGCAATTATCTGAAAAATCGATTTGATATATGATTTGACTCCAATGAAACACATCAAAAGTAGCTATAATATTATCATTATTGCTAGTTCTTATACACTTAAATATATAATGATCTTCATAAGATTTAGTTTTATAATGTTTTACTAAATATGTACTTTTACTATCATCATTAGCGAATTTATAAATACTAATAATTCTAGACCAAGCTAAATCGTCATCGTTAAATTTCATAATATCACCCTATACAACATTATTCCTAATTAGATGGTAATATTACATATGTTTATTTATAATTTACCTGGGTAGTAAACCTAATATTTTTCTAGCGTCATTTGGTGTCGCAATTTTTCTTCCGAGTTCATTTGCTAGTCTAACAACTTTCTCTACTAATTCAGAATTTGACTTAGCTAGTATGCCTTTTTCAATATACACATTATCTTCAAATCCAACTCTTACATGACCACCCATAATAATAGCCATAGCTGCCATTTGAAATTCACTTCTACCAACACCTGATACAGTATAAGTACTACCTGCGGGTATGCTTCCTTCCATGAATACTAAATCTCTAGGGGTTGCGGCAATCCCTCCATTTACACCCATAACAAAATTGAAGTGCATTGGTGTTTTTATAAACCCCTTCTTTTGAAGTCTTATAGCCATGTCTAACATGCCCTTATCAAAAACTTCAATTTCTGGCTTTACGCCAAGTTCAATCATCTTTTGAGCGAACTGACTAATAGTATGTTCAGTGTTTACGAATATGTCATCTCCACCAAAATTACAAGTACCTGCATCTAAAGTTGCCATTTCTGGACTCAAATCAACAGGTTGTAATCTTTCTGAGTTACTCATGCCTACTGCCCCTCCTGTTGATGGTTGAACAATTACATTTGGACATCTGTCTTTAATTGCTTTAAAACAGGCAATAAATCTTTCTCTATTTTGAGTAGGTGTTCCGTCATCTTTTCTTACATGTAAATGAATAATGCTAGCACCCGCTTTATATGCTTTTTCAGATTCTTCTGCTATTTCTTCAACTGTATAAGGCACATTCGGGTTATTCTCTTTTGTAACCTCGGCTCCGCATATAGCTGCAGTAATTATTAATTTTCCCATGTGGCTACCTCCTTGCAACTTTTTTAATTACAAAAATCATTATTTCCTTTGTTTATCTATTGTAACAACGCAAGTTCCACTTGCCTTGCAAACCACAATTGGTTCGTCTAATACATCACAAGCTGAATTATTTATATCAGGTCTTGGTACGATGACTTTTCTCGCTTCAAAGATCATTTTTCTTGATGAATTTCCAATTGTAACTATTTCTCCTGAAGCTTCTATGAAGTCTCCAGCATAAACTGGTGCGAAGAATTCTACTGAATCATAAGCTTTAAATAATCCTTCATCCCCATCATTTAAAATTAAAAGTTCAGTAGCTACATCACCAAATAATTCAAGCATTCTTGCTCCATCCACTAAGTTTCCACCATAATGTGCATCATGGGCACTCATTCTTAATCTGATTAAAGATTTCATTTTACATTCCTCCTCTTCTATTATAAACTGCTTGGTTGCAAAAATTATAAGCCCTAAATAGTTGAAATGCAATAGCTTTTTAGGGGAATCATAACTTTTATATAAAACTATAAATGATTTATTTAGCTGAAAATAATAAAAAAAATAGAATCTATAAATCTTGTTGTATTTTTACAAGAGAAGAATGAGAAATATGCAAGAAGATTCAAAAAAATATTCATAATTGCTTGACATATAGTTGCTAAACCGTTAATATAGGAACAATTAATCATTTCCACTCATATATATATGAGTGAATGAATACAAATAAAATTCATTTTCGAAACAATGGTTTAAAAAATTATATTAAAATATACAGTTTCAATATTTTAAATGTTAGCGTATTTATTTAATATATTACAGCAAGTCTTTCTATAACAGTAAAACAAATTTTGGTGATTGAATGTGTTTCTAAAGTAGATTTAACTAACAATTATATTTAGAGAGGGGGATGGGAAAAATGTTCAAGCATAACTTACAAATATCTGAAGATACTGCGTCATATGGAGAAAACATAACATCAGAAGTGATTATTTTAATGAAAGAATTAATTTCAAAACCTAGTCCTTATTTTTATGAAGATGAAATTATGGATTTCACATACAATTGGTTTATAAAGAATGGCATGAAAGCATATATTCATGAATACTACGAATCGAAAATTACTAATTTTAAAGGTAAAAATGTAATTTGTGAAATTTCTGGAGAAAGTGATGGGCCGGTCATATGCATTAATGGTCACATGGATACCGTTAGCCTTTGTAATGGTTGGTCTAAGGATCCTTATAAAGGAGTTGTGGAAGGAGATAAAATTTACGGGCTTGGTGCTCTTGATATGAAATCAGGTTGTTGTGCTTCTATGCTTGCAATTAAAAAGTTTCATGAACTCCACAAAGAGTTTCACGGCAAAATTATTGCAACTTTTGTATCAGATGAAGAAGGGCCTTATGGGCTTGGAACAAATGCCTTAATTGAAGAAGGGATACTTAATGATGTAGATTTTTCAATTATTGCAGAGCCTAGCGATGCTTTCAATAATAAATCTTACCCCGATGTTTCTCTTGGTGCAAGAGGTGGTTATGGACTTGAGGTTGAATTTTTTGGGAAAGCAGCCCACGCAGCTCTTCCAGCATCGGGTATTAATGCGGCGGTGGATGCCGCAAAATTCATGTGTGAATTAGAAAAAATCGATTATGTTGAAGCAGCATTTCTAGGAAAGGGTGTTGCGTGTGTCATTGCTGTAGAAAGTGATGGTGGTGCTTGTAGTGTTCCGGATTATGCTAAAGTTAAATTGTTTTGGCACATTGTTATAGGTGAGAATGAAAAAACAATAGAAAATTATATTGAGGATGCAATTAAAAAAGCAAATGTTAAAAGTACTTTTAAAATTTCCTTTAGAGATGCACCAACAGACGGAAGCAAAGGATTTATGCCATTTATAGTACCAAAGCAAAATCACTTCGTTGCTGCTTTTTTAGAATCGATAAAAGATACTTGTGATTGCGAAGCGAGCATTTCTTATTTCAAAAGCATAGGAGATTTTAACTATTTAGGGTCTAGGTTAAATGCACCTGCAATTATATTCGGTACAGAAGGTGAAAATTTTCATGGTCCTGATGAGTATGTAACCATTAGTTCTATTGTTAAAACAGCAGATATTATATATAATTTTTTAGTCAAAGTACTTAGTGACAATAGCAGTTCCAGTTTTGGTGAGAATTCTCATATAGTACAGGGATTGCAAGTTTGCTAATAATTAAAAGAGTTTGCTTAGTTTTAGAAAATTAATATTACATTGTAATTATTAATAAAAAAATATAAAGTGAGGTTATTTATGAAAAATTCATTTAAAACTCTTTGTATCATGCTTTCAGTAGTTATAACAGGTGGATTAATTACCGCTTGTAGTAGCAAAGGCATAAGAATTGGTGTAGTTACAGGAACTACTTATGGAGAAAAAGCAAAAGAATACAAAAAAATAACAGAAGTAAAGTCATATAAGGATGATAATTTAACGTTGCAGGAACTGGCAAACAATAGGATTGATGGTGTAATAACTGACAAGCTTGTTGCTCTAAATGGAATTAAACAAGCAAACTATAAAAATTTAAAACTTGTAGGAGATTTAATTTATACAGAAACCATCGCAGTTGCTGTAAGAAAAGACGATGATAGTCTACGTCAAGCTATTAATGCAGCTATAGGTACAATAATCTCAGATGGCACATATGCAAAAATTAGTACTAATTATTTTGGGAAAAACATTCTTGAGGGAGTAAAATATGAAAAAACAATTTCAAAGGATGTGCTAGCAAAGGATAATAGTTTAGCCCGCGTTAAGAAGGCAGGAAAAATCACTTTCGCCTTGAGTGGTGGGTATCCTCCATTCAATTATTTCTCATCTGATGACAAACTAATAGGGTTTGATATTGAAATAGGAAAAGAGGTAGCTAAAAGATTAGGTGTTAAATATGAGCCTGTAACTACTGACTGGAGTGGAATTCTCGAGGGACTTAGAAGTGGACGTTATGATGCTATTTTTGGAAGTATGTCTGTTACTCCTGATAGGCTTAAGGTGGTAGATTTTACTGATCCATATTATTATTCAGGTGCTCAGCTAATTGTACCGAAAGATTCAAAGATAAAAAGTATAAATGATTTGAAGTAGAAAATTTGGTATAACTTATTCTTTTATAATGGGTTATTACCTCTAGGGGGAATTAATTTGAGTTATGATTTTAGTATAATTTTTGAGAAGTTTCCTATATTTATTCCCGCTGCAATTGAAACACTTAAAATTGCAGCGGCGGCGATTCTAGTCGGTGTAGTATTTGGATTAATTATTGCATTTGGTAGACTATCAAAAATTAAAGTAATATATTATATTTCAACTTTTTATGTAACTATAATTCGTGGAACTCCAATCATCTTACAACTTTTTATTGTATATTTTGGTTTGGCGAATATTGTGAGGCTAGACCCGTACCCATCAGCAATAATTGCATTTGGAGCACATAATGCTGCATATATAGCAGAAATATTTCGTGGTTCAATACTATCTATAGACAAAGGACAGATGGAAGCAGCACGTTCAGTAGGAATGTCTAATTTTCTAGCAATGAGGAGGGTTATACTTCCACAGGCCTTCAAAAGGGCAGTTCCGAACCTTGGTAATCAATTTATAATTGCCATCAAGGATTCATCTTTGGCAAGTACTATTGCTGTTCGCGAACTTTTATTAAAATCTCAACAGTTAGGTTCTTCTAATTTTCGTTTCATGGAGTACTTAGTGTTAGCTGGAATTTATTATCTAATAATAACAGGGGTCTTAAGTTTCTTTGTAAATAAACTTGAAAGACGCCTTGCTGTCAATGAAAGGTAGGTGTAGTTACAGTGGCAAAACGAAGTGATAAAATAATGATACGAGTTTCAAGTATTAACAAAAGCTTTGGAAAAAACCAAGTTTTACATGATATTGATTTGACGGTTTACGAGGGAGAAGTTGTAGTAATCATAGGACCTAGCGGTTCTGGGAAGAGTACACTACTCAGGTGTATTAATTTTCTTGAGATTAGTGAAAGAGGACAAATATATTTTGAAGAAGAGTTAATTGTACATAAGGAAAATGCCATTAATAAAATGAGGCAAAGCGTGGGAATGGTATTTCAACATTTTTATCTATTTCCACATATGACAGTTCTTGAAAATATTATAGAAGGTCCTATTCAAGTAAAAAGAATAAAAAAGCAAGAAGTTGTGGTTTTTGCTGAGGAATTACTTGATAAAGTGGGATTACTTGATAAAAAGGATTTTTATCCTGCAATGCTTTCAGGTGGCCAAAAACAAAGAGTAGCCATTGCTAGGGCACTTGCGATGAGGCCAAAGGTAATAATGTTTGATGAACCAACATCGGCGCTTGACCCAGAGCTTGTGGGTGATGTATTAAATGTTATGAAACAACTAGCTAGGGATGGAATGACCATGGTAGTTGTAACTCATGAAATGGGATTTGCAAGGGAAGTAGCAGATAGAGTGATATTCATGGATGAGGGCAAAATTGTAGAAGAAGGTAATCCTGAATCTTTCTTTCTTAATCCAGAAAATCCACGTGTTAAAGATTTCCTAGGTTGCATTATTTGAATAGGTGTTTATTCACAAACGTTAAATTTTTTGAATATTATTAGTAAATAAATTTAAATAAAAAAGGTACAATTATGTATCTTTTTTATTTAATTATATCAGTAGAAAGGACATAAATGTAATTTTTAGTGATAAAATTGAGGGAATGAAGACGCGACTTAGAGCGTAGTGATGAAATAAGAGGAGGAACCTATAATGAATAAAGGATGTAAATATGGAACCCACAGGGTAATTCAGCCGAAAGGTGTACTTCCACAACCTGCAACTAAAATTTCAAATGATATGAATATATTTGATAATGAAATTTTAATTGATGTACAAGCACTTAATATAGATTCAGCAAGTTTTAACCAAATAGAGGAAGAAGCGTGTCATGATATTGAAAAAATTAAAGCTAAAATTATTGAAATAGTTGATTTAAGAGGAAAGATGCAAAATCCTATAACGGGCTCTGGTGGAATGCTTATTGGTAGGGTTGAAAAAATAGGCCATGCAATAGAAAAAACAACAGATCTTAAGCTTGGAGACAAGATATCTACATTAGTTTCACTATCATTAACTCCTTTAAGAATAGATGAGATTTTAGACATAAAACCAGATATTGATAGAGTTGTAATAAAAGGAAAAGCAATTTTGTTTGAGAGTGGATTATATGCAAAACTTCCAAAGGATATGGATGAAAATTTAGCATTAGCAGCACTAGACGTTGCAGGAGCGCCAGCTCAAGTTGCTAAACTTGTAAAACCTGGTCAATCAGTTCTTTTACTAGGTGCAGCAGGAAAATCTGGAATGCTATGCTGTTATGAAGCAGTTAAGAGAGTAGGACCAACAGGCAAAGTTATAGGGATTGTACGCAATGAAGAAGAGGCTACAAGATTGAGAAGACTAGGATTAAGAATGCAAATAATTATTTGCGATGCTAGAAAAGCTATTGAGGTAATGAATGTTACTTTAGGGTGCAACAATGGATGCGAAGTGGACGTAGCAATAAACATGGTGAATGTACCAGATACTGAAATGTCAACAATACTTCCAGTAAAAGACGATGGAATAGTTTATTTCTTCTCCATGGCAACAAGTTTTACTAAAGCAGCACTTGGAGCTGAGGGCGTAGGTAAGGACATTACCATGATTGTAGGAAATGGATACACTAAAGGACATGCTGAGATAACCCTTGAAGAGTTAAGAGAAAATAAAACATTAAGAAAAGTATTCGAAGAATTATATGTTTAATATGATTCAACAATATGATAGTGTTTCTATAATAGGAATGGATAAAAATGTAGGGAAAACAACTATCTTAAACCATATATTAAGAGAAGCTAGGGGGAGAATAACCCTAGGACTTACATCTATAGGAAGAGATGGGGAAGTAATGGACGGAGTAACTGCCACAGAAAAACCTAAGATTTACATTCAGCAAGGAACTATAATTGCTACGGCAAAACAATGCTTATTAAATAGTGACATAACTCGCGAGATATTAAAAACTACTGGGTTTAATACTCCTATGGGGGAAATAATTATATGTAGAGCAATAAGTGATGGATACGTAGATTTAGGTGGCACGTCTATAAATTCTTATACTGCTAAAATATGTAATGAACTTAAAAGGTTTGGAAGTAAGCTTGTTATTGTGGATGGTGCTCTTAGTAGAAAAACCTCTGCTTCACCATCTATTACTAACGCTACAATTTTATCAACTGGAGCAGCAATGTCAAGAAGTATGATTAAGGTGATAGAGGAAACTAATCATACGGTTAATTTACTATCACTTGAGAATGAAGTGGATATGGTTGCAATAAAGATAGCCAATGAAATTTTATTAAGAGGTAAAATAGGAGTTATTTACAAAGATAATTCTATAAAAATTTTAAATGTGTTAACATCACTCGGATCTTCTAAGGAAATTGTTGAGTTTTTGGATGGAAATACATCATATATAGTTATTAAGGGTGTGGTTTCTGATAAACTTTTGGAAGATATTATGGCATCCGCAAACCAGTATAAAGGAGTGACTTTCTTAGTTGAAGATGGAACGAAGTTGTTTTTAACTAAGGAGACTCTTTATAAATTTAAAAAGAAGGGCGGAATTATAAAAACAATAAAACCAATTAACGTAGTATGTGTTACAGCTAATCCAACATCACCTTTCGGGTATGAATTTGATAAACATAAGTTTTTAGAGGAGCTTCGGAATAAATTAAATATACCTATATTTGATGTAATTGGAGGGGAGTGAAATGGAATTTTTAGATAAGTCGCAGAGAGATCAAATTGGATTTTCTTTCGTTATAGATAAACTGGAAATAGCTACTTTTTATGGACTCGAGGAGAAAAGAAATATTAGAGCATTTAAAACCTCAGAAAAAAATAAATTAACACATGAATTAAATTGCCTAGAAAATATAATTAAATCCATGAAAACTAATACGTACGAGTATAACGAAATAAGGAGGATACTCTGCAAGTTTAAAGATGTTAGGAATTCTGTTGCAAGATGTAGTAATAATGGAATACTGGATGAAGTTGAATTATATGAAATTAAATATTTTTCAATATTAGTAACACATTTAAAGGAAGTATTGGATAAGTTGCAACTCCGTATAGCAGAGGTATATCTAAACTCATTAGATGAAATTATTTACCTTTTAGACCCACAAAGGACGGGGCTATCTACTTTTTATGTTTACGACGAGTACTGTGAAATTTTAAAATACACTCGCGATAAGAAAAGGAAAAAAGAAAAAGAAATTAATACTTCAAAAACTGAAGATAAACGGAGTCAATTAATGGAGCAAAGGCTAGATTTAGTTATAGAAGAGGAAGAGGAAGAATTAAAGGTTAGAAAAGAGTTAACATTAAAAATTTCTAAAAAAACTGATATTATAAATCAAAATATAAAAGCTATAGGTAGGCTAGACTTTTTAATTGCGAAAGCGAATTTATCCATCGATTATAATGGATCTCGTCCAAAAATATGTAACGAAATGGAAATTTATCTTGATGGTGCATTTAATCCTAAAATTAAAGAAATATTAGAAAAAGGTAAAAAGGTATTTACCCCGGTTAGTATAGAGTTATTCGGAGGCACAACTATTATAACTGGTGCTAATATGGGTGGGAAAAGCGTTACACTAAAGACTATTGTTTTGAATTTATTACTTGGACAAATGGGATTTTTTGTGTTCGCTAAAAGATCACAATTCCCAATCCTCAATTTTATTCATTTTATTTCAGATGATATGCAATCCATCTCTAAAGGTTTAAGTACTTTTGGAGCAGAAATAATAAAGCTAAAAGAAGTTGTTGATTGTGCAAAAAGGGGAAATGGATTTATAGCAATAGATGAGTTTGCAAGAGGTACTAATCCAAAAGAAGGTTACTACCTTGTGAAAGCCCTTTGTAAATATCTTACTAAATTTAAGTCGGTAAGCTTTATATCAACCCATTATGACGGAGTTGCTGATGACAATATGAAACATTATCAAGTAATAGGACTCAAAAATGTGGATTTTAATGATCTAAAATATAAAATTGATGTAAATAAAACCCATTCTGTTGAAATAATACAAGAGAATATGGAGTATAGGTTAGAGCAGGTTTCGAAAGAAAATCAAGTACCAAAGGATGCACTTAATATTGCCGAATTACTGGGTTTTGATGAGGAAATAGTAGATATAGCGAAAAGTTTCTATAAAGAGGAGGAATAAAATGGAAAGCAAATTAAATTTAAATTGGGATTTGGTTGAAAAAGCTAGACAATCTGCTAAAAATATAGCAAAAGATACTCAAGAATTTATTGATATTCATACTACGGTGACGGTAGAGAGAACTGTATGTAGACTTTTAGGTATTGATGGAGTAGATGAAGCTTTTGTTCCAATTCCAAATATTGTTGTGGACAACATTAAAAATGGCAATGGATTGGGACTTGGTGCTTCAATGTTTATTGGAAATGCTATGGTCGAAACTGGCCTGTTACCACAAGAAATCGCTATGAGCGTATCAAAAGGTGAAATTGATTTAACAAAAATTCCAATGCATGATGAATTTGAAATTAAAATGGCTGTAGAGAAAGTTGCTAAAGTTATGACTTCTAGAATTAAAGAAAATAGGGGTATACGTGAGTCATATCTTGAAAAGTTTGGCGATAAGAGTGGCCCATATTTATATGTAATAGTTGCTACTGGGAATATTTATGAAGATATAGTCCAAGCAGTAGCAGCTGCAAAGCAAGGAGCAGATGTGATTGCAGTTATAAGAAGCACAGGTCAAAGTTTACTTGACTATGTTCCATACGGTGCTACAACAGAAGGTTTTGGAGGAACACTTGCAACTCAGGAGAACTTCAGACTTATGAGAGAAGCACTAGATGCGGTAGGAGAAGAATTAGAAAGATATATAAGACTTTGTAATTACTGTTCTGGATTATGTATGCCTGAAATAGCCGCGATGGGGGCTATAGAAAGATTAGACATAATGCTAAATGATGCGCTGTACGGCATTCTATTTCGTGATATCAACATGCAAAGAACTATAGTAGATCAATATTTTTCAAGAATAATTAATGGATATGCTGGAGTTATTATAAACACAGGAGAAGATAACTATTTAACTACATCAGATGCAGTAGAAGAAGCTCATACTGTACTTGCATCGCAATTTATAAATGAACAATTTGCATTAATTGCTGGAATTCCAGAGGAGCAAATGGGTCTTGGTCATGCGTTTGAGATAAGTCCTGATGTTGAAAATAGTTTTTTATATGAACTAGCACAAGCACAAATGGCAAGAGAGATCTTCCCTAGAGCACCACTTAAATATATGCCCCCAACTAAGTTTATGACTGGTGATATATTTAAAGGACAAGTACAAGATGCATTATTTAACATGGTTACTATTATGACAGGGCAAAAAATACATCTTCTTGGAATGATTACAGAAGCAATACATACTCCATTTATGTCAGATAGAGCACTCGCAATAGACAATGCCCAATATATATTTAGGGCTATGAAGGATTTAGGGTCAGAAATATCTTTTAAAAATGGTGGAATAATGGAAACAAGAGTAGATGAGGTGTTAAGTAAAGCTGCAGATTTAATTGGGGAAATTGAAAAAGAGGGCTTATTCAGCACAATTGAACAAGGGAAATTTGCAGGTATTAAGAGGCCTCTTAACGGAGGACGTGGACTTGATGGAGTTATAGAAAAGGAAAAAGCTTACTTTAATCCATTCGTAGATTTAATGTTAAAGGGGGAGAAGTAATGAGCGCGGGACAATATTCATTAGAAATTAAAGAATTTAGTAAAAATTTAGACCTAACAAAGCTTAGACCCTATGGGGATACTATGAATGATGGTAAGGTTCAAGTGAGCTTTACATTACCAGTTGAAGATAATGAAAAGGGAGTAGAAGCTGCTCTTAAACTTGCGAAATCTATGGGGCTTAAAGATCCAAATTGTGCACATCATAGATCACTAGATAAAGAATTTAGTTTCTATGTGGTTTATGGTTCATTAGTGCATTTCGTAAACTATGAAGATATACATGTCCAAGTCGTAGGAGTAGAAATAATGGATATGAAACAAGTAGGGGAGTATATAAAAGAAAATATCAAACGTGAAGTTGTAATAATTGGAGCTAGTACAGGCAGTGATGCTCATACAGTTGGGATAGATGCTGTAATGAACATGAAAGGTTTTGCAGGGCACTATGGCCTTGAGAGATACCCAATGATAGAGGCTTATAACTTAGGAAGCCAAGTTGAAAATGAAGAATTTGTAAAAAAAGCTATAGAACTAAAAGCAGATGTTCTTCTAGTTTCTCAAACAGTAACTCAAAAGGATATACACATTAGAAACTTAACTAATCTAGTAGAATTATTAGAAGCAGAAGGAATAAGGGATAAAGTTGTGTTGATTTGTGGGGGTCCAAGAATAACTCACGAACTTGCTAAAGAGCTTGGATACGATGCAGGTTTTGGACCTGGAAAATTTGCGGGTGACGTAGTAAGTTTCGCTATTACAGAAATGGTTAATAGAGCGATTGTTTAGATTTAAAGCCCAATATTGTATCATGTATGATATAATTGATAAAAATTGTCGTATTAGGAGGCTATTATATGAATTACTTTAGTACAAGAGGTAAAAAAGCTTTTGTAAATAGTTATGTTTGAGGTTAAAGTGCCTGCCACAAGTGCTAATATGGGACCGGGTCTTGACACTCTTGGAGTTGCTTTTAAGCTCTATAATAAATTTATAGTTGAAGAGATAGAAACTGGACTTGAGATTTTAGGTTGCGATAAAAAATTTGCAAATAGTAATAACTTAGTTTATAGTTCAATGTTAAAAACCTTCAAAAGGATTAAGAAAACTCCAAAGGGTGTCAGGATAACATTTAAAACAGATATACCAGTTAGTGGAGGCCTTGGAAGTAGTGCTACATGTATATTAGCAGGCATAACGGCTGCGAGTAGGCTATGCGGAGATGCTTTAACAAAACAGGAGATTTTAAATTTTGCCTGTGAAATTGAGGGGCATTCAGATAATGTTACCCCTGCATTAGTTGGAGGCATGACTGTTTCAATTATAAATGAGGGGGATACTTATTATAATAAAATACCAATTAGTGGAGGCATAAAGTTTTGCGTGTTAATTCCCAAATTACAGCTATCAACTGAGGATTCTAGGTCAGTGCTTCCACAAAAAGTACTATTAAAGGATGCAGTTTTTAATGTAGGTAGAGTTTCAATGCTAATTACAGCGCTTGTTAATGGTGATTATAAAGGTGTGAAACTTGCTTGCATGGATAAACTTCATCAGCAATATAGAATGGGTTTAATTAAAAATTACTCAGAGATTACAAGTTTTGTTAAGGGCAGTGAAGCACTAGGGGTATATCTTAGTGGAGCTGGTCCAACAATTATGGTAATGCTAAAAAAGAATGACAATAGCACTGAGAAAAAATTAAAAGATTTTTTATTAGGACTATCAGGAAATTGGGAAACACTGAATTTAGAAATTGATGAAGAAGGTTTAGAAATTCTAGATTTATAAAAAAATGCAAGGAAACTTGGCGAAAGCTATGGAGGATAACTGCTGATATTTTGGCGGTTTTTTTCGTCGTTAAAGGTAATAGTAAGATTTATAAGTCATCATATAATTAAAGATATTAAATTTCTTACTAACTAAATATAAATGTAATTGTTAAGGTTTGACAAGTATAGACGATATAATATCATGAGAGTCTTAATATAAAATATATTTTTTCAAGGGAGATAGATTAATGATCATTAAGAAAAAAAATATTGCATTTTGTAGCCTAATGTTAGGTATAGTATTTTTATTTGGTTGTGGGAAATCAACGGTTAATACAAAGCCTTACGAATCTGCAAAAGATGATACCAATACACAGATTTATATCTCTATTGTTTCTAAGGGATGGCAAAGTCAGTACTGGCAAGCTGTTAAAATGGGAGTGGATAAGGCGGCTAAGAAATATAATGTTAGAATAACTTTTGAAGCTCCTGAAGCAGATGCTGCTATTATTAAGCAAATTGAAATGATTGATTCAGCGCTTAGCAAGAAACCGGCTGCTCTTGTGTTAGCAGCTCTTAATAGCAAAGCAGTTATACCTGAAATTGAGAAAGCTAAATCTTTAAATATTCCTGTTATTGGATTTGATTCAGGTGTAGATAGTAATATTCCAGTTACTACCGTAGCTACTGACAATGCATCCGCTGGAAGGTTGGCTGCGGATAAATTGGCTCTAGCGATAGGAGGAAAAGGAGAAATTGCAGTTATATGTCATGATGCAGTGAGTACTACAGGTATTGGACGTCGTGATGGCTTTTTAAATCAAGTTAAGGAAAAATACCCTAAGATAAAGGTAGTAGAGGTTAAATACAGTGGTGGTGACCATGAGGTTTCTAAAAACATTACGGAAGCGATTATTAAAAATTACCCGAATATAAAGGGCATTTTTGCAACGAATGAAGGATCAGCTTATGGTCTAATTAATGGTATAACTGAGAAAAATAAAATCGGAAAGATCGCAATTGTAGGATTTGATGCTGGTGAGTTTCAGAAGGATGCAGTAAGAAACAAAGTCATGTTTGGGGCGATTAGTCAGGATCCTATAGAGGTAGGTTACAAAGCAGTTGAGGCTGCCTATAAGGCATCAAAAGGAGAAAAACTACCAATCAAAATAGATACAGGCTATAAATGGTATGACTATACTAATGTGGATGACGAAGATATGAAGACTTTGCTATATGATTAAAATATACCCGATATCTATCTTATAAATAAAATTTAAAATTATATGAAGAAGGTGATGATGGTGCACATAAAAATAAGAAGTATAAAAATTCACACAAGACTTATGGTCTCATTTTTATTGTTATCATTTTTTCCTTTAGCGATTACAAGTTTTATTAGCTATAAGAAATCCAGCGATGCTATTCAGGTTAAGATTCAAACATATTTAGCACAAATTATGTTTGACGTTAGTAAAAATTTAAAAACTGAGCTTACTTTTAAAGAAAGTTTATGTGAAGAGCTTTCTATGAGTAGTGAAATACAGAAGGGATTTACTGATTATGAAAAATTAAGCAAAACTAAAAAATTTGATATTGAGGAAAATATAAATCTAAAATTCGTAGAAAAAATGAGACTTTCGGCTTTTAATGCTTCTTTGGATATAACAAGTATAAATATTATTACTGATAAGAATACAATAATGGGAGCAGGTCAAAATAATTATAATCGAAATCAACTCATTGAAATTTATAACGAATTTGAAGATGGAGGATACAAATACAATTATAGGCTTATTAAGGATGTAAACGATAACTATCAAGTTTCAATTGAAAAAATTATAAGAAATCATATAAATGGTCTAAGAATTGGTGCATTAATATTAACTTTTAAGGAATCATATATTTCAGAAATTTGCAAACAGTTAAATGTTGGACATGATGCAGATGTTTTTATAATGAATTCAAAAGGAATAATAATTTCAAGTAATAATGAATTTAAAATACCTATAAATAAAAAATATTCGGAAAAAACTCTAATAAACAAGATTTTAAATAATGAAGAGCAGAAAAATAATAGCTTTTCATTAGATATAATGGGTGAGAAACGATTGGTAGCCTATAATAGTATAGAAAATTGTGATTGGTTTATTGTAAGCACTGTTCCATATACATACATTCAGTCGGAATCAAAGGATTTAATGTGGAATATAGTATTTATTGGACTAATATGTTTGATATGCGCGATTCCTGTTTCTTTTATAATATCATCTAGTATATCATCACCTTTAAGCAAATTAAAAAATATAATGAATGAAGCACAAAATGGAAAACTTGATGTTGAACTATTAGATAACAATAGTGATGAAATAGCTGAAATTGCTACAGGATTTAATGATATGATTTCAAGCATAAGACTTCTTATTAAGGATAATAGAGATACTCAAAATGAATTAGTGTTTAAGTTAGGCGCTGTAACAGAAGCTCGTTCTCAGGAAACTGGGAATCATATCTGCAGAGTTGCTTATTACTCAAAACTTATAGCAGTAAAGTATGGTATTTCTGAGGAGGATGCAGATATATTAAAAATGGCATCTACGCTCCATGATATTGGGAAAATATCAATTCCGGATAGGATATTATTAAAGCCTGGTAAACTCACAGAAAAGGAATTTGAAGTTATGAAGATGCATACGATTATAGGATATGAGATTTTATCAAATTCCAATAAAAAAATCTTAAAAATCGCATCTATGATTGCCCGTGAGCATCATGAAAAATACGATGGGACAGGTTATCCAAGAGGCATAAGTGGTGAAAAAATAGGGATTTATTGTAGAATTGTTGCTTTAGCTGATGTATTTGATGCATTAGGAACAGAGCGTGTTTATAAGGAAAAATGGGAATGGGATAAAATAATTGATTATATTAGGATGCAAAGAGGCAAACAATTTGACCCTAGAATAGTAGATGTATTTCTTGAAAATATTGATGAAATTAGAGAAATAAAGAATAGTTTAAAAGATTAAAAATTCATCAGTTATTAATAATAAAAATGAACACAAAAGGAATGGCCTATTCATTAGGACATTCCTTTATTTTATAAATATATAGATAACCTCCACTAGAAAAATAGGGGGGGTTCATGCTATCTTTTTAGCGCGAGGTAATGATTTTATAACTGTACCAAAAACCCAAAATCTATATCCTAAAAAATTAACTACTTGAGCGAGTATCATTGAAATAATCTTTGCAAAAAATGGATTCATAGAATTATCTTTCATTAATATACTTAAGCCTATTAAGCTTACGCCTAGGGAGGCTGAATTAACAACAATAAATTGGATGATTTCCTTTGTTGTTTTCTTGCTAGTTTTGGTATCATTGAAAGTCCAAAATTTGTTGAAAATATAACTATTTAACGTACCACTCGAATATGATATTATCTGACTTATAACATAGTTAACACCAAATAGGCTATTAAGTAGAGAAAACATTACAAAGTCGATAAGAGTATTTAATCCTCCTACACAACTAAACCTTGTAATACGTTTAAATTTTGCATTATTTATAAAAACATTGTAAATATTTTTAATATTATTCATATGTTCCACTCCTTTTCAATTTAATGTTTATACAACAAACATATAGTATTGTAATAATTTATTTTATATCTTGTTAATGCAATTATAACGAAAAATTATTGTATAAATATCAAATAGTTATGTAAAGATTATGTTATTTACATAATTAAATTGGGAGTGGCAATAAAATAGACCAACTAAACATATTTAGTTGGTCTATTATTATTAAATTTTAAATGTAATTATTTACTATAACGAAGAGCATCGCGACCTTCAGCGCCATTGCTAACTCTGACAATATTTTTTACATCATAAATAAATATTTTTCCATCACCCATTTTCCCGGTGTGAAGTACTTTTTTCGCAGTTTCCACAACCAATTCGGTAGGAACATCACACACTACTATTTCAACTTTTATTTTAGGCAAAAGATTAATGTCTAAAGATAACCCGCGATAAAATTCTTTATGTCCCTTTTGAATTCCACATCCCAAAACATTAGATACTGTCATACCGCTTATGCCAATTGCGTTTAGAGCTTCCTTCAATTCATCAAATCTACTTGGAGAAGTAATAATATCTATTTTGTATAATTTTTCTTCCATACTTGTGCCCCCTTATATATATATTTTTTGTTTGCAATTTTATAAAGTTAAATGCCTGTGCCACCATATGCCTCTTCACCATGAAGAGCAACATCCAAACCGTCCATTTCTTCTTCATCACTTACTCTTAAACTCGTAAACTTACTTATTACTTTTAATATAACAAAGGTCATTATTGCTGAATATGCAATAGTTGCTACAATTGCTATAAGTTGAATTCCCA
>Ga0209125_1000416_pt1 | contig 56747 bp, 51 predicted proteins | sample BarGraIncub1131A_FD_184503 | JGI IMG/M metagenome (GOLD analysis project Ga0209125, IMG submission 184503) | Arctic peat soil microbial communities from Barrow, Alaska - Barrow Graham LP Incubations 11-31A (SPAdes) (version 2) | ecosystem: Environmental > Terrestrial > Soil > Wetlands > Peat... | reverse complement strand
TTGCGTGGGTTTACAAGCTCCCGTCATAAGCGCTTGATCGTAAACGGTTATTGCGCGAGGTTGGTCAGGGGTTTACGACATTTGTGTAAGCGATTGCCGTGCCAAAGGCGCGACGAAAGCAGTAATGCGCGGACCACGCGGCACCCAGCACGACCAGGAGCAACGCCACGTTCTGCGCGTACCACCACTGTACCGGCGTTACCTTTTGCAAATACTGCCACGCCCACGCAGGAACATGAGCCAGTAAGCTATCCACGAGTCACCCCCGTCTATATGTCGTCCGATTATATCCGTTGAACATGGAGCGCGACCATGATTTCCGTCCTTTGGCGATCCTGGCCGGAAGTGCGCGGGAACTTGGGCTGGAAAGCCAGCCCCTGCTCGTCGTCAGTATCCTGCGTCTTCTCGCGATACCCGGGACAATGATGTAATCAGCCTTGGCGTTGACTTGAGTTTGTATCCTGTGTTCGAGCAGTGTCGGCGGTAGCTTTCTGCCGCCGAGCGGATTTCGACACTGGCTGACGAGCGGCTTCGACGTGGGGCTGCTGGTCTATCCATTTATCGACTTCGACACGGTTGATCCATGGCGTTTTCGGGCCGGTGCGCTTGTATTTCTTGTTTGCTGCCCATATGCCGGAATGGATGCGCGACATAACCGTATCCTTTGCATCCCCGGATTCCTCGCAATTTTTCTGTACCCGCATCCAACATAAAACGAGACTCATTGTCGTTCCTGAAAAAGTCTGAAGTGCTGCCGATGACCTCGCACCGCTAACGTCGATCAAGTCTCGGCCTTTGGCGTCGTCGATTAAGCGAACAGAGCCCGACACGCTCACGCCAGCGCTACAAGATCAAGCAGGCTGGAGACAGTCAGGGTATCGGCATCCCTATAGACCTGACCTCTCCGTCCTTTGTTACAGAGGCCATAGACAAGCTCACCCGCTCGCCGCTCAAGTATTGCTGACACATGGCGCTAAATTCGTCCGGTTTGCGCTCCTTCGGGCGGAGCTAAATGACGTTCATTGGTCACCTCCTTTCACCTGCTGGCCCACCCAATCAAGGAAACCTTGGGCGTCGTCACTCTGGCTCTTGCTGGCTTGCGGGTTGATGATGAGCACGCCGTTTTCGCGCAGCGCGTGTAGGCGCTCGAGCACGTTGGCCAGAAGAGGCTCTTCTGAACAGGCTTTGCCATTCCGCCCCATGTACGGAAACTGCGCGAGCAGCGCCCGGCATTCTTGAGCAAGCCCGGTGCACGCCCACATGTAGTTGTATTGGATTGGATTTCGTCGTTGTTGGCGCGGAACGACTCGCCGCCCTCGCCGTAGGTTGCCGCCAGCAGCACGCAAAGATGACTCAGGCGTACATCCAGATAATTGCGCACGTCGCCCGCATTGATGCCTGGGGCAATGCTATAAAGCGGCTTCGCCGTTGTCGAGGATAGTTGAATGCACGGCTTTGCGGTTCGTTCTTGGTTTGCATGATTTGCTCCTACTACAAGGGCTTCCCCGCATTCGTTGGGGTCTATGAATCCGCTTCCCCGCTTCCAAACGGGTGGGTTGACCGTGCAGATTGGAAGACCGGAACGTAGGCACCGGCGGGCCCGAAGGCTCCCCGCACGGCCCGTCCATTGAGGGGCTTGTCATGCAAATAACAGACGTAAAAAAACCGCTTAGCGGCGGTTGTCCGCCTACGTATTCCAGGCTTCCAAACCCGCCAGCTGTTTTTTTCAGCATTGCGGCAAGGATTGGCCTGGAGGTTTCGCACCGTCAAGGGCAAGGTGCATGTTCGGCCCCCCCAAAACGGAGGTCTCGCCGGAAACCTCAGTTCGGGCCAGCAGGCGAAAAAAATCCCGCTCCGGGAAGGGGCGGGATTCAAGCCTATCGTCAGATAGGTATCAGAGGGAGTCAAACATTGCTAGCGAGGGGGATTCGCTGAAGCAATGACCTCATTGTAGAGACACATAGGAGAGAGTCTGTTGCGTTTGCGTGCCGATACGTGAGCAGATGTAAAGGCCATCGCGGCCGGCGTCCAGTTGCGGCCATGGTTATCCTATCCTTGGAAATCAGCCTCAACGTTCCCGCCTTGGCAGCAGCGGCCATTTGCCAGAAATGCGTGTTTCTCATGTTGCTCTGGCGGGTTTTCGCTTCCGCCTTCAGGTCTTTGAATTTGGCTTGCAAGTCCCATTCTGGCTTGTTTGGCGCGTTCTCAAAGGCTACCCGGCAGTCCTTGAACGATGCATGTCAGCAGCCAGAACTGGCGGTAGGTTGCGCCAAATGCCGTCAAGCAAATCCCCGTCGGAGAGCATCAAATCATCAACCCTCCAATGGTTGTCGGCGATGAGGAATTTCTTATTGACGTCGCAGCGCACTGGCGGAACATCCGGTATAGGCTCAAGTTTCTCCGCTATCCAATTCGGGATGCTTGCGGCCTCAATAAGCTTGTGTCCCGCTGCGATTACGATGATGTCTTCTTGCATGCGCTCTCCTTCGTGGCGTCGCCCTCAAATCAGGAGCCACGCCGGCCGGATGAAGGTGCCCGATCTTCCCTCCGTTGAGGTAGGCGCGGCTTAATCGGTGAGGCGGCGTTCAGTACGCTCGGAGCGCCAGCCTTGCGGGCCTGCCACAAGTCATAGGACGCCTGCTGTGCAATCCAGGTGTCAGCCCGGCCGCCGTTCCCGATGCCCAGCCAGCCCTCGAGACCAAGGCCATCGCCGGGGAAATGGCGGCGCGTCCATTGAGTACGCGCGACAGCGCCGGACGGGTAACACCAAGCTGTGCTGCAGCCTCGGTCACGCTCAAGCCTAAGGCGGGAAGAACATCCTCGCGTAGCGTTTCGCTGGGGTGCGGCGGGTTGGGGATTCTGCTCATATTTTTCTCATTGCATCCCTATCACTAGCCGCTTGCCGCAGGCAATGGCGTATTTGCGCAGGGTTTCGAGCGACGGCGCATGCTTGCGACTGCCAAGACTTGATTCGATGCGAGCCAGCACCGGCTGACTAACGCCCATCTTGGCGGCGACCTCGGCCTGCGTCATGCCTGCATCCTTACGGGCTTGATGCAGAACAGCCAATGCTGCGAATTCATCCTCCATCGCATCGTAGGTGTCCCGAAACTCTGCGCTACTCTCGCGCTTCTTGGCGGCGCGCGCCTTGGGGTCAAAAGCGACCGGCCTGAACTTATCCATTCTGTACCTCCTTCAATCGCTGGCGGGCGGTACGTAACTCTTTGGCCGGTGTCTGCGGTCTTCTTGCTGAAGCTATGCAGAATCACAACGCGGCGACCAACGAGCATGCAAAAGAAGAAAGCTCGCCCAATTCCTTCACGCCCCTTGGCGCGAATCTCAAACAGGCCGTCACCGAATGGTCGGGTGTAAGGCATGCACATATTGGGACCATGCTCCCTCATATGCTCGGCTATCCGGGTGAAGCTGGCTTGTATGCCATCCGGCCAAGCAAGGATTTCGTCCTGTACAGGTTGACTGCAAGACTAAAGGGTGTAACTCATGAATGAATATAGCTTCCATGCTATTAAATGGCAATGATCGGAGCCCCGAAGATACTTCGTGCGACATGGTTTTCTCGGGCGCAAACTCAATCCCGGCCTGCTCCAGAATCCACGCTTCTATTCGGGTATGCCACATGCGCAACAGGTCGAGCGGGCGCTCCCGGCAATGCTTCTCAGCCGTTGCGCTCGGCTTGTGCCCCATGATTTGAGCAACTACGCCGGTCGGCACCTCGCACCATTCGGACAACGAACCAAAGGAGCGGCGCAGGCCTGCAGAGAGACGACGGGCAAGCCTGCGGCGGCAATGGCTTTGCGGTGTGAAATGCTCGGCTCCTCAAGGTGCCCAGTTGCCGAGTTCCCCGCCTTCGCTGAGAAAAAGGCCGTTGAATATTACTTAAGCGATATACTTCCTTAGTGACGGATTCTAGGCGCAAGCGCTCGACTAATTTGTCCGAGTAGCGGGCAAAAAAGGTGGCGCACGTATGAGCAACACCAATCTCTTTGAGGCTCTTCCTTCCTTGCAGGGGAAGGACAGCGCGTCCCGGGCACCGATCGAGTCGTTTGAAATCTTCCCCTGGAACAACGATTTCGAGACGGGCATCGCGACGGTGGATGAACAGCATCAAATGCTGGTCCGGCTGCTCAACACGGTGGCCCGCAATCTGGCCCTGCAGTCCGACGCACTGTCATTCGGCGCCATTATCCAGGAACTGACCGACTACACCATTTACCATTTCGACGCGGAAGAAGCCCTGATGCGGCAGTTTCTGGCCGGCGACATGCTGGAGGCCGGCCATCTGCGGGCGCATCAGGACTTCGTGCTAAAGATCGGACGCCTGAAGGAGCACTATGCATCGAAACCTCTGGACGAAGCGGTCGAGGAAATCATCGCCATCCTGACCCGCTGGCTGGCCTTTCACATTCTCGACACCGACCGCCGCATGACCAAGATTGTCTTAGCCGTGCAGACCGGCCTGCCGCTGCAAACGGCCAAGGTGCAGGTCGATCGCGAGATGTCGGGCGCCGTCAAGGTGCTCGTCGATGCTGTTCTCGGCATGTACGAAAGGCTGTCGTCGCGCACCTTCCAACTCATGAAGGAAATTGTCGAACGGCGCAGCGCGGAAGTCCAGCTGCAGCGCGCCGCTATCGTCTTCGAGAATACGCTAGAAGCGATTTTTGTCACCGACGCGCAGCACCGCATCATCGACGTCAACCCCTCGTTCTGCGAAATCAGCGGCAAACCCAGGCGAGAATTGCTCGGCCGGACCCTGTCCGAGGTCCTCACCGGCCTCGGCCAGGAAGCGCTGTGCGCCGATATCTGGCAAAGCGTCCATGCGCAGGGCTATTGGCGTGGCGAAGTCGCCAGTCGGGCGCCCTCGGGCGAATCCAGCCCGGGCTGGATGACACTGTCGGCGGTCAACGACGAGAGGAGCCACCCCACTCATTACGTCGGCGTCCTGTCCAACATCACCCAACTGCTCAAGCGTCAGCAACAACTCGAGCAGATCGCCAACCACGACTTCCTGACCGGCCTGCCGAACCGTCTGTTCCTGTTCGTCCGGCTCGGACAAGCCATCTCGCAGGCACGCCGGAACCACGACCTGCTGGCCGTCTGCTATCTCGATCTCGACGGTTTCAAGGCGATCAACGACGAGTTTGGTCACGCGGCCGGCGACCATCTGTTGCAGGAAATGGCCAGCCGCATCCAGACCGTCGTGCGCGGCCACGACACGGTGGCGCGCATGGGCGGCGACGAATTCGCCATCCTGCTCGGTGAACTGACCCGGCCTGAGGATTGCGTGAGCCTCCTGCAACGCCTGCAGGCCGCCATCCAGGAACCGGTGACGCTGCGCCCGAGTCGGACGGTCACCGTGACGGCAAGCATCGGCGCGACACTTTTTCCGGCCGACGACGGTGAGCCTGACGCCTTGCTGCAGCACGCCGACCGCGCAATGTACCAGGCAAAGAAGGACGGCAAGGCGCAGTACCGCTTCTACTGACGATCCGAACAGCCGCCTTCTGCCAGCCTGAGCAAAAAGCCACCATGATCACGATGATTCCCGGTGTACTGCCGCTGCACTAACTGAATTTTCGGCACTGCCGTTCCGTCCGAAACCCAGTCAGCAGCGCCGCCACCTGCTGCCGACACGCTTCTCTTGGCAAATCGCCAAGCAAGCGACGGCATTCCAGTTGCCATAGGTTCGTTACCAGATCGATCGCTTGGCGCTGACTCTCGGCGCCGACGAAAAAGGTTTCGTCGCTATCCATGGCAAAATCCTATGCGGTGACGCAGTCCGCCGGCCGTTGCAATGCCCAACCGCTCTCCACGGCAAAGCCACAACCGGTCCTCGCCCGCACCTCCTCGATGGTGACCTCCGGCTCGAGTTCTGTCAGGGTCAGGCCGCCTGCCTCACCCACCACGAACACGCAAATGTCCGTAATGATCATCTCGACCACGCCCTGCCCGGTCAACGGCAGCGCGCAGCGCGGCAGGATCTTCGGCGACCCGTCCTTGGCGTTGTGCTCCATCAGAACGATCACGCGTCCCACGCCGGAAACCAGATCCATCGCGCCACCAGGCCCTTTGACCATCTTGCCGGGCACCATCCAGTTGGCCAGGTCGCCGTTCTCCGAGACCTCCAGCCCACCGAGAATCGATAGATCGACGTGCCCGCCGCGGATCATCGCGAAAGAATCAGCACTGGAAAAAAAGCTGCTGCCCGGAATACTGGTGATGGTCTGCTTGCCGGCATTAATCAGGTCGGCGTCGACGTGTTCGCTGAACGGAAAGGGGCCGATACCGAGCAAGCCGTTCTCCGATTGCAGCGTAACGTGCATACCCTCGGGAATGAAATTGGCGACCAGAGTGGGTATCCCGATGCCGAGATTGACGTAGTAGCCGTTGCGCAATTCCTGTGCGGCCCGCCGCGCCATGCGCTCGCGCTGCGGGTCCTGCTTGCCAGGCGCCGCGCCACCGGCCGTGGTGCGAAACTCGATGCGTTTCTCGTAGCCGGCCCCCTGGATGATGCGGTCCACGTAAATGCCCGGCGTGTGGATCTGGTCGGGGTCGAGTTCGCCCACTGCGACCAACTCTTCAACCTCGGCGACGGTGACCCTCCCGCAAGTGGCGATCATCGGGTTGAAGTTGCGCGCCGTCTTGCGAAAGACCAGGTTGCCTGCGTGGTCGCCCTTCCACGCCTTGACGAAGGAGAGGTCGGCGCGGATGGCCGGTTCCAGTACATATTCCTTGCCGTCGAACTCCCGGGTCTCCTTGCCCGCCGCGAGGTGGGTCCCGAAAGCGGTCCGCGTATAGAAGCCGGGGATGCCGGCACCGCCGGCGCGCAAGCGCTCGGCCAGCGTGCCCTGCGGTACCAGTTCCAGCGCCAGTTCGCCGGCTAGCACCTGGCGCTCGAATTCCTTGTTTTCGCCGACGTAGGAGGCGACTACTTTTTTCACCTGCCGCGTTTTCAAGAGCGGCCCCATGCCGAAATCGTCCACGCCGGCGTTGTTGCCGACAATGGTCAGATCGCTGGTGCCGGCCCGTAGCAGGGCAGCGATCAGGTTTTCCGGAATGCCGCATAGGCCGAAGCCGCCGGCGGCGATGGTCATGCCATCAAAGAGGAGGCCCTCCAGCGCAGATTCACTTGTTGCATACACCTTGTTCATGTTGTTCGGTTCCTTCTTGGTTTCTCTGCTCTGCCGCGTGGTGCAGCGGGGACCGACAAACCGGCCCCCGCCTACCTCAGGTCTTAATCAACACGTTCCGGCACCGGCAGATTCACCCATTCCTTATAGAAGGCCTCAATGTCCGGCTCGAAGTCGTGAATGACCGGGTACCAAGGGGTCGGCGCCTCGACGTCGTGCAACGTGCCGCAGGTCGGGCAGTAGTACTCCCGGTACACCTGCCACTGGGTATCCGGCGCCATCAGCTTGGGATAGACCTCGGTCATTGCCTCTTCGGTGTCGCGCACGTAGATCGCGGCGTGTAGCTTCCAGTTCTCCTTGTAGTCGCAGAACTCGTGGCCACAGTCGCACTTGATGATCCACTGCTTGGTCTTAGCCGACTGCACAATGTACATGTGCGGCGCGAGTGGCAGCACGATGCGGTCGTTGAAGCCAACCTTAGCCTGCAATGCCGCGACATACTGCTCGAAGCGGCCGTTGTCCTTGGGCATCGACAGCATGCGGAAGGTCGTTTCCCAGTCCAGCGTGCCTTCGATCAGATGTGAAACCTGTTCATTGGTATATGACATTTTCTTCTCCGTGATTCAGATAGTCGATGGCGCTGCTTACTCTTCGCACTGGACGACGGTGGTCACATCGGGCATCAGCGAGAGATCCATGCGGTGCTTGGAACCGTAGGTCGGCACACCGAGTTCTTCCTCAAGTAACTGCCAGTCAGCCGGTAGGCTCCAGAAGTCCTTGAACTCCTTGGTGAACTTGGCGGACAGTCCGAAGCTGGTAGCGAACATGTGCTGGACCTGCACCGAGGCATGCTTGTTGATGATGCGTTCGCGCTCTTCCTTCATCCACTCGCGGGTCGGCACGGCGCGGGCCAGACGTTCCTGGCGCATCTCGCCACGCCGGACCTGGGTCTTGGCTGCGTCGATCGTGAACATACCTCTTGCATCCCTGGTGAACACTGCACCATGGACCTTCTGCGCATATTCCGGCAGCAGGAACTTCTGGTTCAGGTCGTTCTCGATGGCCTTGATTTCACGATCGATTGGGTCGCCAAAGCCGGGGCCGCCACGAATGTAATTCAGGTAGAGATCATGGTTGTCGTAGCAGTCCTCGGTCGTCATGCACTGCTTGTCACGCTTGACCACGGCCGTCGCATCGAGGTGGCGCTCGTAGTCGGGTGCCGTCGGGTCAAGATCACCACCGAGCGGCAGCGAGTCGCCGCTGGCGATACGCTCCTTCAGACCCGTCTTGTGCGCTTCGAAGCGGTATCCGGTGGCCGACGGGTAACCTCCCATCATGCCCCAATCGCTGTTCATGTAGCCGTTGCCCATGAAGAACATCGTCCAGTCCTGGGCATTCCAGACCATGCGCAGCGTCTCGAAACCGCAACCGCCACGGTACTTGCCGTAGCCCCCAGAGTTAGCCTTGACGTTGCGCCCCAAATACAGAAGTGGCTCGGCCATTTCCCAGATTTCGATATCCCCCATGTCGCCTTCCGGATTCCAGATGGCGGCAGCGTGATTCAGGCCGTCCTTGACAGCACAGGCACCAGTACCGCAGGAGGAAGCTTCGAAGCTGTTGACCGCGTGAATCTCGCCGTCTTGGTTGATGCCGCCGCCCTGCAGCCAGTTAGACGTATTGGCATTCCCGGCATTGACCTCTTCTAGATAGCCACGGCTGAAGTAGGACTGGCTCAGGCCGCGCCACAGCGCCGCCCAGCCGGAGACCAGGAAGTGCCAGGCGTAGGCGTGACCGGTGCGGCGATCGTCCGGGTTGCACCAAGTCCCCTTGGGCAAGTGGAACTCGGTCGCGAAGTAGGCGCCATCGTTGATGCGCTGGGTCGGCACCAGCGTCTGCGACATCATGACCCAGATGCCTGACGTGAAGGCCACGTGATGGGCATTGAAGGTGTGCCAGCCCCAACGGCTGGCACCTTCGAAGTCGAGCCGCCACTTGCCGTCCGGCTTGATCGTCATCTCGACCGGCGAATGCATGATCGAGTCGAGCTTGGCGAAGGCGTTGGAAACCTGGATATCTTCGTGCTTGAACGGGACATCAACGAAGGACACCTTGCGGTATTTTCCAGGCAGGGTCATGGCCTTGATCCGGCTCATCAGACCGCGGCGGCCTTCTTCGATCACTTCCTGCGAGAACTTCTCATAGGCTTCAAGGCCATCGGCGTGAATCACTTCCTCGACCAGTTGGCGAATCATGTGGCAACCCGCAATGCGGGTCTTTTCGTCGAGGATCCAATACTTCGGCGTGCGCACCGAACGCTGCGACTCGTGCAGCCAGTCGCGCAGCGGTTCGTCGTTGATACCGGTCTTACGGCAAGTGATCATGTAGCCGTCGCCAAAGCGTTGGGTTTGCCCAGTGGACATCGAGCCCGGTGTTACGGCACCGGTATCGATGACGTGGGTGACGCCACCGACCCAGCCGATCAGATTGCCATCCCAGAAGATTGGCACGATGGTAGCGATATCGCAGGGGTGAACGTTACCGATGGCGCAGTCATTGGTCGTGAACATGTCACCGGGGTTGATCGTCGGATTGGCTTCCCAGTTGTTCTCGATCATGTACTTGATCGCCGCGCCCATAGTACCGACGTGGATGATGATCCCGGTCGAGGTCAAGATGCAGTCGCCGGCGGCGTTGTACAACGTAAAGCAGAGTTCGCCTTCCTGCTCGACGATTGGGCTAGCGGCGATCTTCTTGGCGGTTTCCCGGGCGTGGACCAGGCCGCCGCGCAGTTTGGAGAACAGCTTCTCGTAGCCGATCGGGTCGCTGTCGCGGAATGCGAGATATTCCAGGCCGTTGTAATAACCGGTTGACTGGGTGCGCTCGAGGATTGCATCACGGTGCTGCTTCAGCGTCAGGCCGCTGGCCAGCAGTTGGCCGATGCCGATTTCTTTGGTGCTCATCATATTCATGGAGGTCTCCTCACTTGACTTCTTTGAGATGGAACAGCCGATGCTTATCGATCGTGGTTTCGAAGCCGTCCGGCACCACGAAGGTCGTGGCATCGGATTCGATGATGGCGGGCCCGGCGATGTAGTTGCCGGCCTTTAGCGACTCCATCTTCCACAGCGCCGCCTCGACCCACTTCTTGTGACGGTAGAACGGACGGGTCCCGAGATAGGCTTCCGGTGGCGGGATCGGGCCACAGTCCGCGTCTTCCGGCAATACCGGCTTTTGCGTCACGACCATGCCTCGAAGGATGGCGCCGGTAACTGAGAAGCCCAGTTCTGGCGAGCGTGCAGAATTAGCGTAAACACGGCCATAGGTATTCTCGAAGGACTCAATTATCTGCTGCCAGTCAGCGGCGGTGGCCGCACTGGTGACTGGCGAGACAATTTCGAGGTCGTTGAGTTGCCCCATGTATTGCATCTTGTAGCCGGGGATCAAGAGGACGTCCTCTGGCTTGTAGCCATTGATGACGAACTCGTCGACCACCTTCGTCGCCAGTTCTCCCCAGGCTTCCTGCAGGGTTGTGCAGGCTGCCACTTTCTGCGCGTCGCTGGCAAACTGGGCGACCCCCAGATCGACCGACTTGTCATAGCGGTACTCGAAGTCGGCGCAGGCGCAGCCGAAGGCCGAGAAGCCAGCCGCCCAGGCGGGCACCACGACATCCTTGAAGCCGACGCCTTCGGTATAGCCGTAGGTATGCACCGGGCCGGCACCCCCATAGGAAAAACAGGTGAATTCGGCCGGGTTGTAGCCCTTGGCACTAATGTTGGCGCGCAGGTACTCGGACAGCGTCAGGTCGAGCAGTTCGATGACGCCAGCCGCAGCATCCTCGACGGACAGACCAAGCGGATCGGCGATCTGCGCTTTGATGTGGTCTCGGGCCCGTTGCACATCGAGCTTGATGGCGCCACCGAGGAAATTGTTCGGGTTTAGGTAACCCAGCACAACGTGACAGTCGGAAACCGAGACGGTATCGAGTCCGCTTTCCGGCCAGCAGGTGCCAACACGGTAGCCGGCGCTGTCCGGGCCGAGCTTGATCGACTTGCTGTAAGGGTCCAGACGGACGAAACTGCCGGCGCCGGCGCCGACAGAATCCATCGCGACCAGCGGCAGCGAGAGGACCAGACGAGCCATGTCGGGGTCTGACTTGATGGCGAAGTTGCCCTTCGTGATCAAGGCCACATCGAAGCTGGTACCGCCAATGTCGGAACAGGCGATGTTCTCGTCACCCAGGTATTCGCCGAGCAGCTTGGAGCCGATGACGCCGCCGATCGGGCCGGAGACGATAGTGCGCGCCAGTTCCTTGGCCTTCCAACTGATCGTGCCACCATGCGTCGCCATCACGCGCAGGTCGAACTTGGCGCCGTGCTTCTTGAAGCGGTCACTAACCTTCTTTAGCGTCTGGCGCGAGGGTTCGGCGCCATAGGCTTCGAGGATGGTCGTGTTCATCCGATGACTTTCCTTGCGCGACGGGTAGTAGTCCACCGAGGCGAAGACCGGGATGTCCGACTGGAGCTTCTTCAACTCTTCCCGAACGATGTCGCGTGCCCGCTGCTCGCTGGCTTCGTTCTTGTGCGATTGCAGCAGGCAAATGACGATCGCCTGTGAGCCGGCGTCGACGAGTTCGCGGGTGGCCTGGCGCACCTCGTCTTCGCGCAGTGGAATAACGATCTTGCCCTGCACGTCGGTGCGCTCGGTGACGCCACGCGTGCGCGAGACCGGCACCAGCGGCTCGTCGTAGCGATGGGTGTTAAGGTGAATGCGATCTTCCAGCGCATAGCCGAGATAGCTTTGCAGGGCGCGACCCATCGAATGAATCTGCTCGAAGCCACGGTTGCAGATTAGGCCGACATCGAGCCCCTTGCGCATCAGGATGCGATTGAGCATCGCGGTGCCAGAATAGACGCAGGTCACCAGTTCCGGATAGACGTCGTCGACGTTGCGACCCCAGTGTTCGAGCGCATCGACCGACGAGTTGTAGATGGCGAGCGATTCGTCGCCGGGATTGCTTTGCGCCTTGCCGACGACGAAACGACCATCGGCCCGGACAAAGAAGGTGTCAGTCATCGTGCCGCCGGCATCGATTCCCATCACCTGTACGTTTGACTGCTGGATTTGCATATTGTCTCCTGTCGTTGGTGTAGTGGTGGAGTGGTGGAGGAGTAATCCCCCGCCGCTGTATCCGCAACCTTCGGGCCAGGTCAGCAAACGCGCCGACAATCTGTCAATTAAGCCTTTCAATCATATGCTTGCGCTATTATTTCAAGAATCATGCTGCGTTCAGAAAATCACAGACAAGTGTCCTGATTTCCGACGTAAATGTCTGACTGTCCGGAATTCGGACAGTCAGACATTGGTCATATTGCATCGCACAAATAATTGATATTAAAGCGAGTTATTGACTTACCCCTTTCATGGCGCTAGGGTTACTCATTAGTTAACTTATTGTTCTGTAGATATAAGAAGGGGTCCGAACAGCGCATGACGATACCCAAGGCCAACTATCTGATTCCACGGATCGGCGACGAGCAGATAGTTGCAGTCTCGTGGGAGCGCTTCCTGCAGGACTACCCGTCGCCCGGCCTCGGCGTGCGCAATGTCGTTCTCGATTCGTGGCGCCGCAGTCGCTCCGAAGCGGTCGACCCGGCCAGCCACTGCGCGCCCGGCGCCGATGGCGAAAAGATCCGGCAGTTGCGAGACCATTGCCGCGACCTGTGTGATGCCGCGCAGCCTGTACTGGAAACGCTGCGTGAGATTCTGTGCGAGTCGGGCACGCTGATCATGCTCAGTGACCCCAGCGGTACCATTCTCGATCTGAATGGCGCATCCCGCGCCCGGGATGCCGGGGAGCAGATCAACCTGGCGCCCGGCGGCTACTGGGGCGAGGAAGTAATCGGCACCAACGCCATCGGTACCGCCATCGCCACTTATGCACCGGTGCAGATCTATGCCAGCGAGCATTACTGTCTGGACGTCAAGCGCTGGACCTGCGCCGCGGCGCCAATCCTCGATCCGGCGGGAAAGACCTTGCTCGGCGTCGTCGATGTTTCAGGCGTCAAAGATACCTTTCACGGACATACGCTCGGCCTCGTTATCGCCGCCGCGCAGCAAATCGAAGCCGTCCTCGCCCGACGCGACGCGGAACAGCATGGCCGCCTGCTCGAGCAGACGATGGACAGCTTTGGCCGCTATGGCAACGACTGCGTGATCCTCTTGGACCAGCGCGGTCGTGTGATCAGGAGCAATGGCAAACTGCAATTGGCGCGCGAAATTCATGGGATACCACTGCCGTTTGAAAACGGCGCCCAAGTGCCGGTATTCAATCTCACGCTGCCCGCCGAGCAGCGTTGCAGGAATATCCCCGCATGGCTTCGTCCGGAGTGGCGGCATCCGGTCGTCGCCCGTAACGACGAACTCGGTACCCTATTGGTCATTCCGCTGGCCCGTCAACATCGCCCCGCCGCAGCGACCAACGAGGCGGAAGCAAACGCCGACGATGATCCTTTTGGCGGAATCATTGGCAGCAGTGAGACCATCGCTACGGTCAAGGCGCGCGCCCGGCGCATCGCCCTCCTCGATCTGCCGGCCCTGCTACTCGGTGAAACCGGCGTCGGCAAGGAAGTCTTCGCGCGCGGCCTACACAAGGCTGGCGGCAAGCCCACCGGGCCCTTCGTGGCGGTCAATTGTGGCGCGCTGACCCGCGAACTACTGGCAAGCGAATTGTTCGGTTATACCGAAGGCGCTTTCACCGGTGCCCGCCGCGGTGGCCTGCCAGGCAAGTTCGAGCAGGCCGATGGCGGCACGCTCTTTCTCGACGAAATCGGCGAAATGCCCCTCGACATGCAACCCCATCTTCTGCGGGTGCTTCAGGATGGGGTGGTGGTACGCCTTGGCGACACCCGGGAAAGGCGGGTTTCGGTGCGCATCGTGGCAGCCACCAACCGGGACCTGCATGGCGAAGCGGCGGCCGGACGTTTCCGCGAAGACCTGTTCCATCGTCTTTGCGTCATCAGTCTGCGACTGCCGGCGCTGCGGGAGCGGCCGGGCGATATTGACACGATCGTTGACCACCTCAATCTGCGGCTGGCCCGAAAATACAGCTGCGCGCCCAAAACCATCGACCCCGCAGTGCGCCAGGCTCTACTGGACTACCGCTGGCCGGGCAATGTCCGCGAGTTGCAGAACGTCTTCGAAGCGATGTTCGCCCTGAGCGACAACGACTGGATCGATCCAGCCCTGCTTCCCCCGCAAATAGCCGCGAGTGAGGCGCAAGCGGACCCAAAGGAGCCCGTCGCAATGCCGCCGCCCGCCGGGCGCCTGGAGGAAATGGAGAGACAGGCGGTGCGCGCCGCCATTTCCACCGCGCAGGGCAACCTGTCCATGGCGGCCCGGGCCCTAGGCATTTCGCGCAGCACCTTGTACGTCAAACTCGCGGCCATTCGGCAACAGGCCGGGAGCAGCAGTCCGCACTAGGGAGCACGCCGAGCCCTCGCGCGTTTTTCTTGCGCTTGACGCAAAGGGCTTGCTGCGTTGCCGCCTTCTGCGGCAGTCCACTCACGTGGCGACCGTTGGTGACCTTCGTAGGAAGACTCCAGAAGTCTATTGATTTGTCATCCGCACCACGCATGTCCGCCGCATTTTCTGGGATTCGCGCAGGCCGGTCCCCACGGATCGAGTTAAGCGATACATTTTCAGGGTCGTCATTACTTTGTGCGCCAGCTTCGTTGATTCGGATGCCGACCCGGCCACCGGGGCCAACGGCAAGCGCCCGCTGGCGTTCAAGTTCAACCTCCGCGCCTCCCAGGACTTCCAGCTCGTCGCCGGTGCATTGAGCTCCACCGTCATGTAAACTGGTTCGCCCGGCCCGTCTCCATCCCACGTGGAGCGCTGTCGATGGCGCGACGATCGGTACGTTCGGTCACGATGTCGGCGACGAACTGCTGGCCGAAGTGATCCACCACCTGCAACATTGAGTGCGTGAACAGGATACCGTCGCCCATCTCGGCGGCGAGGAGCTCACGCTAGACTAGTCAACGCCGTTCGCGCTCACTAGCGGCACACAACACGTACCGGGGAGCATCGGCATCCCGTCTATTCCGATGCGGGCGACAACGTACAGACCTTGCTCAAGCGGGCCGGCAAGAACCACTTCGCCGCTACGCCCAGCACATGCAGGACGATGCGCGCTGGCGCGTCCGGACGGAAGCCGAACGGTGTGCCGCGCTTGTCCGGTGGAAATTCGCGTTCTATTCGCAGCCCAAGAATCGATGCCGTCAGTGATGCGCGGAGCGGCGCCGGGGCGCAGATCCGCTGGCACCATCCGCTGCGCGGGCGGGTCGCGCCGCCCAAACTCATTCGGATCGCCGAGGACTACGGCCAGCTCGCCTTGCTCGGCGAATGGGTCGTTCGCGACGCTGCACAAATGCCGATGCTGGCAGCACGCAGGATGGCCAGTCTTGCATCTGCCTGCAAACATCGCCGCGGCAGTTCCGCGAGCGTGGCCTGCTGGGCTCGTCGCTGCCGTCCACGACGGATTCCCTGGCGCACGCAACCGCTTACGGTTCGAAATCACGAAATCGGCCCTGATGGACGGCAGCAGCGCCGTCGAAGAGCACATCGAGGACATTCGGAAGCTGGGCGCCGGCCATGCGCTCGATGATTTCGGCATAGACTTGTCATCGCTGCGGCATCTACGACGTTTCCCGGTCGACCTGCTCCAGATGGACCGCAGCTTCATCAGCGCAGGCACCGAGAATCCCCGGCGACGCCCGCCTCGCCAAGGCGAACATCAACATGGCGCACGGACTCGATATTCGGATCACTGCCGAGTACGGTCGAAGCCGAGAGGCAAGGGAAACCCCTGCGCGAGGCGGCCTGCGCGTTCGTTTACGTTTCGTTGATCAGCCAGCGGCGCCGGCCACGGCGTTCCAACGATTGATCGGCCTGCAGCGGCCGACCGAGCCGCTGCAGCACGAATCGGCGTGTTTGCCGTAAAGCGTCGGGCCGTCACCGAACGGCGCCGGTCGCCGGCGATCACGGCTGCAGCGTCGCTTCTTCGATCAGCACCTTGTAGCTGTAGCCAGCCCCAAAATCCTTGTCGGTGTGAACAATCCCCTGCACCGTCAAGACCTCGCCGAGCTTCGTCGGATTCGCGCTCGTTACGAGGATATCGTTCGTATTGTTCGCGGCTGAACCTGAGCCATCGCGTAGATGAATCCAGTTCTTGCCCATGATCCCGGCGTTGTACTTGACGACCTTGCCCCGCACCAGCACCGGTTTGTCCTTCAACTCCGCAGCCTTGGTCGTGATCTCAGCGACAGTTCGCGCATTCGCGCCGTTCGCCTTCGGCACATGGATATCAACGCCGGTATCCGGTGCGGCGGGAAGCCCGGCGTGCGGTCTGGCCGTGCCGTTCGCGGCACTCGACGCGCTGCCGGTGGCACCACCCAGATTCCCGAAAAGAATCGTCGGAAAGGTTTGCTTCAGCGACTTGCTCTCGAAGTTGTTCATGACCATCACGTTTTCAATCGTGACTTCTGCACCTTTCGTGATCGCGGCTTTGCGAACCGCCGCCCACGTCTCGCCGTCCTTGGTCTTCAGACGCAGGTAGGTGTAGCTTTCGACGTCCTTGACCTCAAGGACCTCGCCTTTGACGACGGAGGCGGCGGGGGTTCCAGTCGCCCAAACGAACGGGGCGGCAATAATCAGGCAAATTGCCAGCAGGACTTTCATGCTTTAGGGACTCCTTCAGGATGGGGCTTGAAGCATAACAGGATCGCCTCTGAGCGATGGCGTCGATGCGCCTAGACCTTACGGCACGGCAACGATCAAGCACCTCACTCCAGCAAAGCGGCCCGCAGGCGCTGCCCGGGAGTCAGGCCCCGCCACCAGGACTCCAACTCATGCGCCAGGGCCAGGCCGGCCGGCGAAAGGCGGTACTGAACAACTGCCTCAACCCAGTGCGGCCGACCCGTCGTCACCCAGCCATGCGTGATCAACGCCTTGGCCATCGCGGGATGCAGGGCGGAATAGCCAACCGCGTAGTACTCGAAGGGTTCGCTCGCCCCGAATTGTTGCAAGGTCGCCGAGCGCATCCCTTGCAGGGCGCGCATCAGCGTGAAGCGAAACTCCTTCACTTCGGGCGGCAGTGATGGCGTGACGGGAAGCGGCGGCAAGGCCAAGAAGGCTCTTCCCCGGAGTTCGCGTAAGCCCCGAAAGATGAGCCCGACTAACATGCTCCTGCACCGCCGGCGTCGCCCAGGCGGAAGACCATCTTCATGCGACTCCCGTGGATTTCTCTGGTGGAAAGCAACAGCCTATTCCGAAATTGACCGTTGAAGATCAGCTACGCACAGCCGGCAGCGGATCGCCTTGGGCAGCGAAGCTGAGCGCAAGTCCGTTGTTGCAGTAGCGTTTGCCGGTCGGTGGTGGCCCATCGTCAAAAAGGTGACCGTGATGGCCGCCGCAACGCACACAGTGATATTCGGTGCGCGGGTAGACCAGCATGAAATCGGTCGACGTAGCGACAGCGCCGGGCAGCGACTGCCAGAAACTCGGCCAGCCCGTCCCACTGTCGTACTTCTGCGCGCTAGCAAACAGGGGCAAATTGCAGGCTGCGCAAAGAAAGGTGCCGGCGCGTTTTTCGCCATTCAGAGGACTGCTGAACGCCGGTTCGGTCCCCGCCTCGAAGAGCACCCGATAGGACTCGGCCGGCAACAGCTTGCGCCACTCCGCTTTCGACTTGACCAAGGGCAAGGTCTGGGCCACATCCTTGGCGTCGGCAGGCCAGGCTGAAACGGCCAATATTCCGGAAACACCGGCAACCCAGTCGCGACGGTTCATGGCGTTCTCCTTCGAATATTCCTTGGAGCGCGCCGGGTCGCCGGAAGTTCGGAGACTCATGAAAAACGCCGCCGGGTCGTCAAACCCGGCGGCGTGCTTGCGGCGACGCGGCGCTTACTTGGCGAGCGCGTCAACGACCGCCAAGGCGGTCATATTTACCAGCCGGCGAACCGTGGTAGTCGACGTGAGCACGTGTACCGGACGCGCCGTGCCGAGCAGGATCGGACCGATCGTCACACCCTCGCCACCGGTCATCTTGAGCAGGTTATAGGAGATGTTAGCGGCTTCGATGTTCGGCATCACCAGCAGGTTGGCCTCGCCCTTGAGCGGCGAATCCGGATGTGCGGTACGCCGCAACTCCTCGGAAAGCGCCGAATCGCCGTGCATCTCGCCATCTACCTCGAGTTCGCCGGACGACATCGCCGGCAGGAGCGCCGCGGCGCGGCTCATCTTGAGGGCCGACGTCGAGGCAGACGAGCCATAGTTCGAATGCGACAACAGCGCAGCCTTCGGCTCAATGCCAAAACGGCGCACGACTTCGGCGGCGAGCAGGGTGATCTCGGCAATCTCCTCCGCCGTCGGATTTTCGTTCACGTGTGTATCGCAGATGAACAGCGAACGACCAGGCAGCATCAGGTAATTCATCGCGGCGAAGACGCTGGTGCCCTGCCGTTTGCCGATCACGTCGGCAACTACCTCAAGGTGATGCGCAAACTGCCCGCCGGTACCGCAGATCAGCCCATCGGCGTAGCCGAGCCGGACCAGCACGGCGCCGATCAAGGTGGGATTGCGACGCAGCTCGGCTTTGGCGACGCCCGGCGTCACGCCGCGGCGCACCATGAGTTTATGGTACGCCTGCCAGCACTCGCGGTAGCGCTCGTCGTGCTCGGGATTGACGATCTCGAAATCGGCACCGGGCTGGATGCGCAGGCCGAGTTGGCTCAGACGCATTTCGATGACGGCCGGACGGCCGACCAGGATCGGCCGGGCCAGACGTTCCTCGATCACGATCTGGGCAGCGCGCAGGACACGCACGTCTTCGCCTTCGGCGTAGATGATGCGTTTCTGCGGCCCCTGCTTGGCAGCGGCAAAGATTGCACGCATGCCCAGCCCAGTGTGATAGACGAATTCCCTGAGTTTTTCGGCATAGGCTTCGAAGTCGACGATCGGCCGCGTGGCGACGCCGGATTCCATGGCCGCACGAGCGACGGCCGGCGCGATCTTCATGATCAGGCGCGGATCGAAAGGCTTGGGAATCAGGTACTCGGGGCCGAACGCCAGTTTCTCATCCTTGAAAGCCATGGCCACTTCGTCGGCCAGTTCGGCCTGCGCCAATTCGGCGATCGCGCGCACGCTGGCCAGCTTCATTTCCTCGGTGATGCTGGTCGCGCCGACATCGAGCGCGCCACGGAAAATGAACGGGAAGCAAAGGACGTTATTGACCTGGTTCGGATAGTCGGAACGGCCGGTCGCCATGATCACGTCAGGGCGTGCCGCGCGGGCCAGTTCGGGCATGATTTCGGGCGTCGGGTTGGCGAGCGCGAAGACGATCGGCTGTTTGGCCATCTTGACGATCATTTCCGGCTTCAACACGCCGCCGGCCGACAGTCCGAGAAAAACGTCGGCGCCGACGAGCGCATCGGCCAGGGTGCGCGCCTCAGTTTCGCGGGCGTAGCGCGCCTTGGTCGGCTCCATGTTGGCTTCGCGGCCGAGGTAGATGACACCCTTCGAATCGCAAACGGTGACGTTCTCGCGCTTGATGCCCAGATCACACCACAGATTGAGGCAGGAAATCGCCGCTGCGCCGGCGCCGGAGCACACCACCTGCACTGCGCCGGGCGCCTTGCCGATGATCTTCAGCGCGTTGAGCATGGCGGCCGCCGAGATGATCGCCGTGCCGTGCTGGTCATCGTGGAAGACGGGGATCGACATGCGTTCCTTGAGTTTCTGCTCGATGTAGAAGCACTCGGGCGCCTTGATGTCCTCAAGGTTCACGCCGCCGAGCGTCGGCTCGAGCGCGGCGATCATGTCAATCAGCTTGTCCGGGTCGTTTTCGGCCAACTCGATGTCGAACACGTCGATGCCGGCGAACTTCTTGAACAGGCAGCCCTTGCCTTCCATCACCGGCTTAGCGGCGAGCGGACCGATGTTGCCGAGGCCGAGCACGGCGGTGCCGTTGGTGACGACGCCAACGAGATTGGCGCGCGAGGTGTACAGGCTGGCGGTGGACGGATCCTCGACGATCGCGTCGCAGGCATAGGCCACACCGGGCGAATAGGCCAGCGCCAGATCGCGCTGGTTGGTCAAGCCCTTGGTCGGCCGGACCGAAATCTTTCCCGGCGTCGGGTGCAAGTGATACTCGAGCGCGGCTTCGCGCAGATCCTTCTCCATGTTCTCTTCCATTGCGGCTCCTGATACGGTGTTCGTCGACGGGGAAACCCTCAACTTTAGTCGATTCACGGCGTTTGCACAAAAGCTGCATTCCGAAAGCATCGAAAAAGAGAGCTGACGGCAGCGCTACGCGGCACGTTTTTTCTAGAAGCGATGCGTCAGCGTCAAGCGCAGTGTGCGCGGTTCGGCCGGGTGAGTATGCACATCAAATTGTGCGGCGGCCTCGCCGCGCAGTTGCGAAGCGTACCAGTAGTCGATGTCGCTCACCTGGCGGTTGAACAGGTTAAAGACATCGAGGGCCAGCTGCGTCCGCTGGTCGAAGCGGTAGCCGAGACGCAGATTGGCCATCGTCGTGGCCGACGAGCGTACCGAGTTGTCCTCGATCAACGGGCGCGGGCCGAAGTGGCGCAGACGGAAGGCGCCAAACCACGCGCCGAGCTGATCGACCGTGACGCCGAGATTGGCGGTGGTGGCGACGGCGCCGGGGATGTAATTGCCGGCCGGATCGTCACCGCGAAAGCGCGCCTGCGACAGGGAAAAATCGGCGTCGAAGGCAAGCCATGCATTGGCGACCAGCAGGTTGGTCCATTCGACGCCGTGGCGTCGACTTGGGCGCGCCGGCTCGGTGATGCCGGCGTCGCCGACGAAGAGCAGTTCCGAGTCGATATCGAGCTTCCAGAACGACAAGGTCGTCTGCCAGCCGGGCAGCGGCTCGCTGCGTACGCCTGCCTCGTAGCCGCGCGTCTTCACGAGCGGCGTGACTTTCGTCGTCGCCGCGCCAGTTGCCGGATCGACGCTCAGCGTCGTGCCGCGCGCGTCGTTGCTATGAAAACCGTGGCCGTAGTTGAGAAACAGCTCGGTCGTCGCCCACGGGCCAAAAATGGCGCTGAATTTCGGACTGAGCAACTGGTCGTTGGCGAGGCCGGAATTGGCCACGAGGTTGCTTTCAACGTCGAAGCGGTAAAAGTCGGCGCGCAGCCCGGTCAACGTGCGCAGCCAGGGCAGCCAGCGCGTCTGGTTTTGCGCGTAGAAGGCGATGCTGCGCTGGTCGACGCGGTCTTCGCGGACCGTCGACAGAACGTTGCGCGCACTCGTCGTGTACAGGCCGACCGGGCGGATACGGTCGATCCGCCCCTCGACGCCGAAGGTATTGTCGACCTCGAGACCAGCCCACTGATCATAAACCGTGTGACTGGCGCCGAAGCCACCCGCGCAGCGCCGGTCGCTTTGCTTGAACTGGTCACCGTGCACCGGGTCGGTCAGCGCGTAAGTGAAGTTTGAATACAGGTCTAGCTGGTAATCGAGCAGCCAGATATTGGCCTGCGTGCGGCTGTTCGCGCCGCGCCGCGACCAGTCGGCCGACAGGCTCAGGCGCTGCGTCTGGCCGCCGCTGGTTGGATCGAGCGAACCGAAGCGACTGATCAGGCCCGCATCGATGGCGCGCTGCGCCACCTGATCGGTCGCCGTCCAGTTGGCGCTGTAGGCCATCGCGGTCACGCTGAAGCCGTCGAACCGCGTGCCTTCGCTGTAGCGCAACACACCGTTCAGTTTCTGGTTATTCTCCGGCACAGTCCATGGTCCGTTATTGTGGAAAGCCTCCAGCGCGTAGAGCAGATGACCGCTGCCGACCGCCGGTGAACCGGCGAGCAGCAGACGCGTATAGCCGTTCTCGCCGATGCCGATCTGCGCTAGCGTCCCGTCGAGCTGGCGCGCATAGTCGATGTTCGCCGCGCCGGCCGAGGAAAAATCGCCCTCCTCGGCGTAGTACGGGCCTTTGCGGTAGCGCACCTGATCAACGAGCTCGGGAATCAGGAAATTCAGGTCAGTGTAGCCCTGCCCGTGCGCGTGCGTCGGCAGATTGACTGGCACGCCGGCGACGCTGGTGTGAAAGTCGGTACCGTGGTCGAGGTTGAAACCGCGCAGAAAATACTGGTTGGCCTTGCCGTCGCCCGAGTGCTGCGTGACGACCATGCCCGGCACCAATTCCAGCACTTCGCCGGGGCGCAGCAGCGGCAGCGCGGCGATGCGCTCCTTGGTCACCACCCCCTCGCTCGCCGCGCCGGCGATGCCGGTGAGGTTTTCGCTTTGCGCGCGAACTTCGACGGTGGACAGCTCGGGCCCACTATCGCCAGCCGATTCGACGGCGAGCGCCGTGCCAACCCATAACGCGCAGGCTAGTGCGGCGTATGAGGAAATATATTTTTGTCTTAACGTCATGCAACAAGGATAGCCGATCGAATCGACCCTTTTCAGATTGGATTCAGGCCAGCGCTGGGCGCCGGGTCAGACGCACGGCGAGCAGAAAACTCAGTGCAATGATCGTCACTAACGCCAGGCTGAAGGCCAGTTCCTTGCCGTTGCTCCAGGCGCCAACTTCCGGTGACACGAACTTGGCGATGCCAAAGAAAGCGACCAGCAAGCTCACGCCCGAAACGACTAGCCCCATGACACGCGAGGCGATCAGCGCGGTCTGGTCGGCGCGGCGGATCAGGCGCGAGATCCAGAAACCGTTGATGCCGTCGGTGAGCAGCATGCCGAGCATGAAGAGTAGGCCGAGCATCAGCGCGTGCTCCCAGCCGCCGTATTGCGTGGCGGTCAGCGCGAACAGCGCGGCCTGGCTCATGGTGTCGAAAGAAAGCGCAAACAATGCGCCAACCAGCGCGATCAGCGCCGGGTGGGCGGTGTGCTGCAAGCGGCCAAGAAAGCGTCCCTTGAAGCCGACCGGCTGCACCAGTTGCGTCGGGTCGGTGCGCAAGACGGCGTTGAGATTGACCGCGCCGAGCGTAAGCAGAAAGGAAATGGAGATCCACGCGCCGAACACTTCCATCCATTCTGGCACCTGCCAGTGCGTTGCGAGTGTGCTCACCAGCAACGCGATGAGCAGCACCACGGCACCGTGACCGAGTGAGAAGAGGACGCCGCAGAGACGCGCCAGCGCCGGGTTGTTGCGGGCGTTGTAGCGTGTCAAGCCATCGATGGTGGCGAGATGGTCGGCGTCGAAGCCGTGCTTCATGCCCAGTACAAAAACCAGCGAGGCGAGAGCGAGCCAATCCTGCGGCATGGTGTTTATGAAGAAGTTAGGAAGATTTGCACAATATCGCTTAACGCGCGCCGCGCCAAGGACCTAGATCAAATTCAGTGAAAGTTTCGGTCAGCGACGCGCGCTCAAGGCGCCGCCAGCGGCAGGCTCAGGGTAAACACTGCGCCGCCTTCCGGCCGGTTCGCCGCTTCGAGCTGGCCACCGTGCCGCTCAACGATGCCGTAGCTGATCGACAGCCCCAGCCCGGTGCCCTGCCCGACCGGCTTGGTGGTAAAAAACGGGTCAAACAGGCGTGGCAGATTCTCCGGCGGGATGCCTGGCCCGTCGTCGGAAAAAATCAGAAACAGCTTTCCGGCGCGCTGCGCGGCGCGAATCTCCAGCCGCTTGGCGCTATCACGAGCATTCTGCACGATATTCATCACCACCTGCTGCATCTGGCCGGATGAGCCGATGACCGGCAATTCCGCTGGCAGATCAACTTTCACCGCGAAACCTGGCTGGCCCGAACGCGTCACCCAACGCACTGCCCGATCGACGACTTCAACCAGGTTGAAGGGCTCGTCGGTATTGCGGTCGATCGCCGAGAAGCGCTTCAGCCCATCAACGATGTCGCGCGTGCGCTCGGCACCCTCGATCATGCCGTCGAGCAGCGGCGTCATATCCTGCATGATACGGTCGATGCGCAGTTCGCGGCGCAGCTTTTCCATCTCGGGCGTGTGCGTACAGTCGCAAGTGTGCACCGTCTCCAGGTAGGTTTGCAGGCGGCCGGCGTAACGTTGCAGGGCCAGCACATTGCCGAGGACGAAACTGATCGGATTATTCAACTCGTGCGCGACGCCCGCCACAAGGCGGCCGAGCGAGGCCATCTTCTCGGAATGCAGCAGTTGTTGCTGGGTACGCTTCAGATCGTCGTGCGCCTGACGCAGCGCGTGATAGGCGCGGCGCAGCTCGCCGACCGGCCGGCCGGTCACCACCATACCGACCAGCTTGCCGGTACCCGACACGCGCGGCGTGCAGTTGAGCGAGACCGGGAAAGCGCTGCCGTCGGCGCCGGCGATCAGCAGCTCCTGATCATGCATCGCCGCGCGAGGCTGCGCCGCGAAAAACTCCCGCGCCAGTTGACGCGAAGCCGCGTCGGCGAACAGGTCGAAGATCGGCCGTCCGCGCAGGCGGGTCTCGTCTTGGCCGATAAAGCGACGTAGCGAGGCATTCACTTCCTCGATCGCGCCGTGCCGGTCGCAGACGATTAGGATGTCGGACATTGAGGCCAGCACACTTTCGATGAACTGGTGCGACTCCTCGAGCGCCGCATTCTTCTGCTCGAGCGCCACCTCATACTGCAGCAGATCGTTGTACACCTCGTCCATTTTGTGGATGACGTCGATCCACACGGTCTCATTGACGCCGTCGAAAATTTCAGCCGGCGCTGGCAGCGACCCACTCTCGATCAACGCGCGCCGGGCGCGCCGTTTAGCGGGCGGGTTTGAGGTGGACATGATGGTCCGAGCGCCCGTGCGTCTGCGGCTTGTAGCCGTGCGTATGGCGCTGGCCGACCTCGACGGCAACCAGGTTGAGCTGACCGTGGCGCACCCCGCGCTCGGCCATCAGCGCCTCGGCGAAACGCCGCACCTCGCCCGTCGGCCCGCGCAGGATGGCGCTCTCGATGCAATTCTCATGGTCGAGGTGGGCGTGCAACGTGCTTACTGTCAGGTCGTGATGGTTATGCTGCAGCACCATCAGCCGCTCGGCCAGCTCGCGCTCGTGATGGTTATAGACGTAGGACAGGTTGGCGACGCAGTGCGGCGCCTCGTCACGCGTCTGGCGCCAGGCCTCGAGTTGCGCGCGCAGAATGTCGCGCACGGCCTCAGAGCGGTTGCCATAGCCGCGCGCCGCGATCAGCGCGTCGAATTCCTTGGCCAGTTCCGTATCGAGCGAGATGGTAAAACGTTCCATGACGAAATCCTAGGTGGAATCAGTGGACAGTGCAAACCATGCACGGATCAAACGAGCGCACGACGTGCTGAACGGCGAGCGGCGAGCGTTCGGTTTCGCCCACGGGCAGGCCGACCAGCGCCTGTTCGAGGGCGCCGGGCACGCCGGCGGCGTCGCGCGGGGAGAAATTCCAGGTCGTCGGGGCGATGATTTGGTAGCTGGCGATGCGGCCTTTTTCGATGCGTAGCCAGTGGCCGAGGGCGCCGCGCGCCGCTTCGACGAGACCGGCGCCACAGCCCTCCTCGGGCAGTTTCCACGCATTGCAGAAAGGTTCGCCCGGCACCAGGGCATGCGCCCAGCGCTCCATGGCTGGAACAACGAGGGCAAATTCCATGAGGCGCGCGATGACACGCGTTTTGACGTTGCCGCCATCGGCGGCGACCAGGGCGCGCAGTAGGGGATGCCCGGCGACCATCAGCCGCGCCAGGGCGCCGGTTTCGGCGACCCGCCCGGCATAGCGCGGCGCCTTGCACCAGCTGTACGCGTCGACCTTGTCGCCCTGAGCGTCGAACTCGCCGGTAAGCGGCCGCGTTTCGCCTTGCGTCGGATGGCGCGGCGCGCTGCCGTGCAGCCAAGCGTGCGCCACGTCCTCGCTGATCAGCTGCGCGTCGAGCAAGGCCCCGGTGCCGGCCCAGACGCCGGAGGGCAGCAGGCAATCGCCGCCACTGCCGCTGCGATAGGCACCGTGGCTGAGAAAAATGTCGGTCGCCCGCCCCATGCTGGCCAGCGCGAGGTCGTCGGCGATGTCGAGAAAGCGCGCGAAATCAGAGGACCGGCCGGCTGCCCAGGCATCGAGCGCGGCCGGGGTGGTGAGGCCGCTGACGTTCTCCAGCGCGTCGCCGAACAGCATCGTTTCGAGGAAGGCGCGAAACTCGCGCAGGACGGCGAATAGGCGCACCTTCTCGGTTGGCGTCACCGCGCGCGTCGTCCCGCCGGGTTGCAGGGCGAGGCTGTGCGGCCATTTGCCGGCGAGATAGCCCATCACGCGCAGAAAGTCGGCGCGCGCTGGCAACATCGTTTTCAGCGCGTCGCCAACGGCGGCCTTGAAGCGCGGTTCGACGGTGGCGTGCCAACGCCGCCCACAGTAGGCGTCGCGAGCGAAATCGGGCATGAAAAAAAGGTAGAAGTGTGTCAGGTGGTCGGCCAGGTTCTCGCACGCGAGAATCAGGTTCTGCGCCAAACGCCCGTTGGCCGGCATGGCCAGCCCGGTCGCATCGGCCAGCGCGGCGGCGGCGGCCACCGACTGCGATACCGAGCAGATGCCGCAGATGCGCGGCACGATGACCAGCGCATCGTGCGGATGCTTGCCGCTCAGTATCTGCTCGAAACCGCGATAGAGCGAGGAGCTGACGCGGGCCGACGCGACGCGTCCGTCGACGACGTCGAGCGTGACTTCGAGGTCGCCCTCAACCCGGTTGAAGGGACCGATGACCAGACGACGGCTCATTTGGGACGCTTTCTGCGAAGCCCCGGCGCGATCACCGGATGGTCGGAACGCGAGTTCTCGCGCACGCGCTTGGGCGTCGCCGATTTGGATAGGGCGGCGAGCGCGACGAACCACGCTTTTGGCATATCGATCGGCAGACCGATCGGAATACCAGCGACTTTCGGTGTCTCGATAAAGGGATGGCCCGGTTCTTCGAAGCCAGGCTCGGTGCAGGCGATACAGGCGAAGCCGCCGCGAATGCACGAACCGATACCGTTCCACGCGCGCTGGTTGCAGTCGGCATGTGCCTGCGTGCCTTTGCAGCCCATGTTCTCCATCAGGCACCCGAGGTCGGAGAGTTTCTGCGCGCTGGCCTTGAACTCGTAGTATTCGTTGCGCGGACAGCCATGGTGCACCAGTTGTTCGGCGTAGAAACGCGGCCGCTGCCAGGCGTCGAGGTCGTCGGGAGCGAGCGCGCCGAACTGCAGTGAGAGCAGCGTATCGAGGACCCAGCCCGGATGCGTCGGACAACCGGCGACGTTAATTACCGGCAGCCCGGAGGCCGTGCAAAAATCCCTGCCGAGCAGGCCGCCGCGCTCCTCGCCCTCGAACTGCAGGCCGCAGGCTTCAGTGACGTTGTCGCCCGCGGCATTAACCCCGCCGAAGGCGGTGCACGTGCCGATCGCCAGCACGTAGCGGGCGCGCCCGGCGAGCCGCTGCACCCAGTTGATCATCGGCCGGCCGCTGCCGGACAGCATGTGGAAGCGGCCAGTGCCGTTCGGCCCGCGCAGCAGCGCGCCCTCGACGCAAAGGATGTCGAAAGGCAGTACGCCTTCCGCCGCTGCTTCGAGCAGGACGAGCGCGTCCTCGCCGCAGGCTTCGGAATACGCCGGATGCCAGAGCAGCTCAATCCCGCTCGCCGCGAGTTGCGCGAATACGCCGGCGCGGCTGTCGACGCCGAGCAGCGACTGCGTGCAGCCACCGCAACCGGAGGCCTGGAGCCAAAGGAGTTTCATGAGCGTTCCAGTCCGTAACGTAGCAGCTTGTTGCGCAATCCGACGCGCGATAGGCCGAGCTCGACTGCCGCCTTCGACTTGTTCCAGCGATGGCGGATAAGGGTTTCCCTGACGACGCGCGCTTCCAGCGCGTCCATGCGCTCCTTCAACCCACCATCGCCGCCGACCAGCAAGAGCAGATCGTCCTCCTGCTGATCGACGGCCGGCGAGCGTAGGATGCGCGGCGCCAGCAAGTCGGCGCCGAGAAGCGGATTTTCGGCGAGCGCCAGCATGCGCAGGATTTCGTTCTGCAACTCGCGCACATTGCCCGGCCAGCGATAGGCGGCAATGCAGGCGAGCGCCTCAGTGGTGAAGCCTTCGGCGGCCTTGCCCAGTGCTTTCTGACTAGCTTCGAGCAGGCGCCCGGCAAGCAGTGGAATATCCATCGGCCGGTCGCGCAGCGGCGGCACGTGCAGGGTGACAGTTGCCAGGCGATAGTAGAGATCCTCGCGAAAGCGGCCGGCGCGCACGTCGGCTTCGAGGTCACGATTGGTCGCCGCCACCACGCGCACGTCGACCGATAGCGGGCGCGCCGCGCCGAGCGGGCGAAACTCGCCCTCCTGCAGCACACGCAGCAGTTTCACCTGGAAAGCCGGGCTGGTCTCGCCAATTTCGTCGAGGAAGATGGTGCCATTGTCGGCCTGCTGGAAACGCCCGATGCGGTCCTCGTAGGCGCCGGTAAAGGCGCCGCGCTTGTAGCCGAAGAGCTCGGCTTCGAGTAACTGGTCGGGCAACGCGCCGCAGTTCTCAATAACAAAGGCCTTGCCGTCACGCCGGCTGCGGTAGTGGATGGCGCGCGCCAGCATTTCCTTGCCGGTGCCTGACTCACCGCTAATTAGCACCGAGAGGTCGTAGGGCGCGAGCTTTTCGACCAGGTCACAAACAACGTTGAGCGGACTCGTCGGGGTGCGGATCAGCCCGTCGAGGCCGAACTCGCGCTTGACCCGTTCGTACTTCATCTCGACGCGCTTGGCGAGGACCGGCTCGGTGGCGCGCAGTTCGACCGAGAGGCGCTGATTCTCCTGCTGCAGGCGATAGACGTTAGCCGCCGCTTTCAGGGTCAGCAACAGCTGGTCCGGTTGCCAGGGCTTGAGCAGATACTGGTAGATGCCCGCTTCATTAACGCCGGCGATGATATCCTCGGCCTCGGTGTAGCCGGAGAGGATAATGCGCACGGTGTCCGGCCACTGGCTGCGCACGCTCTTAAAGAACTCGACGCCACTCATGCCCGGCATGCGCTGGTCGCAGACGATGACCTGCACCCACTCGCGCTCCATCACGCCCTGCGCCTCCTCGGCACTCGATGCGGTGAATACTTCAAAATCCTCTTCCAGCGTGCGCCGCAGGGCCTCCAGCGAGCGCACCTCGTCGTCGACGACGAGCACGGTGGGGAGCTTCTGTTTGTGCATCTCGTTCATTCAGGGACGCTCCAGCCCAACTCGCGGTGGATGGCCAGATGGCGCGGCGTCCACGAGTTGGGCGACTTGTTCACGAAGTGAAAACGCGCCACATGGTAGCTCGAATCGAAGCCATAGAAGTTGCGACGCATGTTGGCGAGCTCCTCGGCGCGATAGCTGTCCAGCGGTTTGGCCGCCTCGTCGGCAAAGCGCTGGTCGCGCTTCGCACGCAGGCGGGCGGAGAGATCCGGCGCTCCGGCCAGCTCGGTGGCGCGCCGCGCCACCTCAGCCCGGAAGGCATCGGGATCGGCCGCCAGGCAAGCATCGAGAAAGCCCTGCGCGACACCAGACTGCGCGCTCATCGGCAAGCGGTTGTGCATCATTGCCCGCGCCCCGTCGATACCGACGCGCGGCGGGAGCAGGTAGGTCCAATATTCGGAGCCATACAGATTGCCCATGTTGCGGTAATGCGGATTGAGCAGCACGCCGTCTCGCGCCCACACGAGGTCGGCAGCACGCGCCAAGAAACAGCCGCCGGCGCCGCAGTTGCCCTGCAATGCTGCGACGGTGATGTGACTGTCGGTGCGGATGATCGCCTCGGCCAGGTCGTCGATGGCGTTGATGTTAGCCCACGACTCGTCGGCGGTCGAATCGGCAGCCTCGATGGTGTTCAGATGAATGCCGTTCGACCAGTAGTCGCGGCCGCCCATCAGCACGATCAGCTTGGTCGGCCGCGTCCGCGCCCACTCGTAGGCGGCGCACAAGCGCTGGCACTGCGCTGTGGACATGGCACCGTTGTAGAAGTCGAAGTGCAAGAAGCCGGTCTGGCCGGACTCTTCATAGCGGATGTCCTGCCAGGTCTGGCCGGCCGGCGACCACCAGTCCGCGAGCGGCGCCGCCGGCACGCCAGCCAGATGCCTGGCAAAGGCTTGCGTCGCCGGCAGCTTGATGCCGCCAGCGCGTTTGACGTGACCAATCCACACCGCGCCGTCCACGGTGGCGCGCAGCAGGGCCGTTTCACGGCGCGCGATCACCGCGCCCGGCACACCGCGCAAGCTCTCTTCCGCACTGGCGTCGAAGAGATGGCAAGGCTCGCCGAACAGCGTATCGGCCACGCCGGGAAAGCCATCGGCGGCGTTGATCTTGGCCAGCACCATCGCCCTCGTATCGCGCGCCCAGTCGATCACCCGATCGGCCTGGCGCATCGCTGGCCGCAACTCACCACGCACGGCCGGATCGGCATAATCGAGCGGCGTTGGCACGAAGCCGCCGGCTGCGAAACGCGCCGCCGCCGTCAGAACGGCACGCGTTGCCGCTTCGGTAACCTCGTTGCGATACACACTCGATTTCTTGGCACGACGCAGCGGGAAGGTCTCGCTCGCCCAGATCGGGCCGGCGTCCATTTCCGCCTCCGCCTGCAACACGGTGACACCCCACTCGCTCTTGTTGCGCAGGATCGCCCAGTCGAGCGCCGACGGGCCGCGATCGCCGACGATCCCCGGATGCACGATCAGGCACGTGTGTCGACGCCAGATCGACTCAGGAATGGCGCGGCGCAGGTAGGGCGCCACGATCAGGTCGGGCCGGAATAAAGCCACCGCCTCTTCGGCCACCGAATCGGCGATGTCGAACTCGATTGACACGCGATGCCCGCGCGCGCCAAGCTCGCTGTAGAGGCGCTGCGTCAGGCTGTTGAAGGCATGGGTCAGAAACAGGATGCGCATTCGACTACTCCATGAGGGCTGGCCGGATCTGCCTGCCCACGCGGACAGCGTACAAGGAACTCACGGCAAATCCTTGAACAAAGCCGGCGCGATCAGTGCCAGCACTTCGAGCGCCGGCTTGCGCACCTCGGGCGCCACACCGTTCAGAATATCGGCCTTGCCGGCGACAACGGCGGCCAAGGCTTCGCGTACCGGTCGGTAGCGCTGGCCAACCTCGGTTTCGTCGAGCAAGGCGAGCATTTCCGCGCCACGGCTTGTTTCAAGCGCGGCCCGTAACACGACGATCAGCGACTTCAGCTCACGCGTCCCGATAGATCTCTGATTGGCCAGCCATTGCAGCCATCGCCGCGCCACCGGTAAAGCCTCCTCGGTCTGTCCATGCGCAAACAGACTGCTGGCGAGTCGGGGCAAATCGGCTTCATCCCCGGGGTCACCCTCCTCCAACTGGCGTACCGACGGCAGCGCGATAGCCGGCTGGTGCAACTCGTCGGCGCTGAAAAAAACGCGCAGAAACTCGACCAGCCACGTCAGCTTACGGCGCACGCGGCGGCGGCCGCGCATCAGGTACCAGATGTTGAAGAAGCGCTCGGCGACCTGAAAGGCGATGCGCTTGCCGCTGCCGAACTTGACCTTCTCGACGACGCCCGAACCGGCCAGCCGGTCGAGCTGCGCCGAGACCAGATTGACCGGCCAGCTGAGCGCGTCGGCAAGGCCGCGCGCGGTGATCGGGTCCCAGTTGAGCGCCAACTTGTCGAGCAGTTGTTGCGCCTGCGTTGGCAGTTCGTCGAAGCGCGCCTTGTAGAGCGGCGTGACCTCGTCGAGTAGCGCTTCGAGGTCGGAGCGTACGTCGCCGTTGACGCCTTTCAGCAAGGCGCCGTAGAGGAGCACGGCGCTGCGCGGGCTGCCGCCGGTCAGCGTATGCAGGACGGAAAGCCGGCAGGGGTCGGATTCGATGCGTTTGATGACATCATCGGCGCCGCGCAGGCGCGCGAGTTCCAGAATGGTGTCACGCGTCTCATCTTCGCTCAGGCCGCGCAGTTCGTCGATCTTGAAGAAATCGTAGAAGGCCGCGCCGTAGTCGTAGCTTGCTTCGAGCGCTCGGCTGCTGGCGCCGACCAGGAAAATTTCGGGATGACCTTGCAGGACTTCGCGTAGTGCCCAGTCCTCGGCCTTGATTCGCGACAGGATCAAGTCGATGTTGTCGACCAGCAGCAGCAGGCGGCGTTGCAACTGACCGGCGACGCACAGCAGGGCCTGCAACGCCGCGTCGGCATCGCCCCGCTCGATGCGTTCGACCGCGGCGTCGATGGCGGCGACCATTGCCTGATCGCCGCGCGCCTCCTGCAGATCGCCCAGGGCATCAAGGCAGTTACGCCAGAAGTCGGCGAGACTGGCGACGTTGTACTGTTCTTCGGGAAAAACCAACGGCAACCATTGACTCTCCAGTTGCGCGTCGTCCTCGACGCCGATCGCCAGGCGACGCAGCAGCGTTGACTTGCCCATGCCGCGCTGGCCGACGATCAGGCGGTGCTGCGGCCGGCTGCCCGACACTTCGCGGCGAATGTCATCGAGTAGCCGGCCGAGCAAGGGCAACCGCGCGGTGTAGTAGGCGCGCACCTCGGCGACGCTCCACAGACCTGGGTTGTAGAGCGCTGGCCGCTTAAGCGAGGTATCGAAAGCCGGCCGCTTGGTCGCCGCGTTCATGCGGCGTACTCGCGCTGCCAGAAAAGGCGCAACCATTCGAGGCGGAAGGCGTAGCGCTCGCCTTGGCGCAGCAGATAGCCGTCACCCTCGAGGACGCGCAGCAGGTAGGCGAGACGCCGATCGCGCTCACTGTCGTCGGCCATCACCGCGCGCAGAATCTGGCCCAACGCGGTGGCGTCGAGGCCGCGCCGGTCGGCGCAAAGGCGGCCGAGCAGGCGCATCGCCTGCGTTGCCTCCGGTTGCCCAAGCTCGTCGTCAAGGCGCTGCCGCCAATAGTCGAAATGGCCGCGATAGCCCGGCCCGAGCAGCTTCGCGAACGCGCCATCGACTGCGGCCGTATCGGGAATCTGCCCGTGATCAGCGAAGGTGTCGCGCAGATGGCTGAAGATCAATTGCAGGTAGTAGGGAACCGGCCAGCCGATGCGGTCGACAATGTAGTCGCGCACCACCGGCGAGAGGGGCATGGCGTAGCTGGCCGACAGGGTATCAAGGAAACGGCGGGCGCAATCCTCGGAAAAGGCGTCGAGCGGGAAGGGCGGCAGGTCGTTGATCGCGTCCGCGACACGCAGACGGGCGGCGACGGTATCGAGGCCGACAGAGCCGGCGAGCAGCCAGCGCACCCGCTCGAAGTTGGCCTGGCGCAGATCGCGCAGCCAATAGAGGAAGGTCCGCGCGCGCTGCCGCCCTGCCTCGCCCAGTTGCAGCAGTTTGACGACAAAAACGGGCAACTCATCGATGCACACCAGCCAGTTGTCCGCGCTGGCCGACAAGGCCCGGGCGATTTCCTCGCCCGCCTGGCGCCAGTTGTCAGCCGCGTCGTCGTGCCATTCGCAGCCGAAGCTGCCGAGCTTGATGCTCTTTATGCGGGCGAACAGTTCGGCATTCTTTTGTCCAATGCTGTGCAGAGCGTGCAGAGCTTTGAATAGCTCGCGCACGCAATCGCGCTCGCTGGCGCAACCGGCGAAGCTGCAATGCACGGCGTAAAAGCCATGTTGCTGGGCGGTTTCGCACAGTCGCAGAATCAGCGAGGTCTTGCCGATACGCCGCGGCGCAAGCATCAGGACGTTATCCGTTTCCAGCTGCCGCCAGGCCCGTCTCTGCTCCGCCTCGCGGTCGAAGAAGTCATCGCCCTTGACCGGATTGCCGATGGTCAGTTTCATGAGAACCTCGCTTTACAGCAAAAGTTTTGTACAGCGATTATGTTGCACATCATTTTTGCTGTAAAGCGGCTCATCCTTTCCGACAATGCGTTACGGGTATTTTCGTGCACCGTAAGATTCCCTATGGCAAGTAGGGACAAGGCTTTTCGGGCGATGTCCAGCCGAACCGCATAGACCTATAACTTTCGTCCAATATTTCAATCAGCTGGCTTTCGCTAGGATGCACTTAACGCCTCAACCGAAGGCCATTCAGGGGGTTCTACCCATGCTGCAACCACAACGCCGACCGTCCGCGCCCAAACGGCCCAGACGCCTCCGTTTCCTCGCTGCCGTACGCTTCGCCGACGGCAGCCGCAAATGTTTCACGGTCGACAATGCCGTCGATCACGACGACGCCCGCCGCATGGTCCTCGAAGAGCTAGACGACGTTGCCGCCGTTGTCCTAGCACCGAAACGCTGAGTTCTCAGCAAATGCGTGGCAACTGTTCGCCGGTCAGCCAATCGACGATGCGCCGGCCGCCAAAGCCGGTGGTCATCTGCACGAAATAATGCGGATCTTCCTGCACCGTACCGATCACCGACGAACGCAGCCCCAAGGGATGCGCCTGCATCGTCGCCAGTAGCACGGCGCAGTCCTGCGCCGCGACGATGGCCAGCAGCTTGCCTTCGTTGGCCACGTAGAGCGGATCAAGGCCGAGAAATTCGCAGGCGGCGGCAACTTCCGGATTTACCGGCAGCGCGGCTTCCTGCAACATCATGCCGACCCCCGACTGGCGGGCGATTTCGTTGAGCGTGGTGGCCACGCCGCCGCGCGTTGGATCGCGCAGCACGTGAATCGCCGCACCGCTCTTGCGCATCGCGGCAATCAGACCGTGCAGGGCGGCAGTATCGGAGACGATGGGCGCCGAGAAGCCGAGGCTCTCGCGCTGCGCCATGATCGCCATACCGTGATCGCCGATGCTCCCGGAAACGATGATGCGGTCGCCGGGTCGCGCGCGTGCGCCGGAAAAATCCTCGCCATCGGCGACGACGCCGACCCCGGTGGTCGTGATGAACACGCCATCGCCCTTGCCCGCCTCAACGACCTTGGTGTCGCCGGTAACGATCGGCACGCCGGCCTCCTTCGCCGCGTGCGCCATCGACTCGACGAGACGCGCCAGATCGGCGAGCGGGAAGCCTTCCTCGAGAATGAAGCCAGCCGCCAGATAGAGCGGCGTGGCGCCCATTACCGCGATGTCGTTGATCGTCCCGTGCACCGATAGGCAGCCGATGTCGCCGCCGGGAAAGAAGAGCGGCGAGACAACGTGTGAATCGGTGGCCATGACGAGGCGGCCCGGCGGCATCGGCATCACTGCGCCATCGTTGCCCTGCGCCAGATATTCGTTGCCCAGATGCTTGGCGAATAGTTCCTCAATCAGCTGCGCCATGGCCCGGCCACCGCTGCCGTGCGACATGTCGACGCAGCCGTGTTTTAAGTCGAGCGGGCGGACGTAGCCCTTGCGTATTTCAGTCATTCACTCACCACGGCGATATCCTTAAAACGACCAAAGGTATAGTGCGCCGCACAGGCGCCTTCGGACGACACCATGCACGAACCGACCGGGTTTTCCGGCGTACACACTGTGCCGAAAATCTTGCAGTCCTGCGGCCGCTTGACGCCCCGCAGGATTGCGCCGCACTCGCAGGCCTTGTTGTCGGGAACGGTCTTGTAGGGGATGTCGAAGCGCCGCTCGGCATCGAATTCGGCGAATTCCTTGCGGATGCGCAGCGCGCTATAGGGCACTTCGTTCAGACCGCGCCACTCGAAGGACTGGCGCAGTTCGAAGATCTCGGAAACGAGGTTCTGCGCCTTGATGTTGCCATCGCGCGTCACCGCCCGCGAAAACTCATTCTCGACCACAGCCCGCCCTTCGTTAACCTGCTTGATCAACATTAGGACGGCCTGCATCACGTCGAGTGGTTCGAAGCCGGCGATGACCACCGGCTTGCGGAATTCCTCGGCGAAGAACTCGTAAGGACGACTGCCGATGACGGTCGACACGTGCGCCGGGCCGATGAAGCCGTCAAGTGGCACGGTGCCCCACTGGCGCACTTCGGGCGACTCGAGGATGTTGGTGATCGCCGCCGGCGTCAGCACGTGGCAGCAGAGCACCGAGAAATTTTTTAGACCCAGCGCTTGCGCCTGTTTGATCGCCACGGCGGTGGGCGGCGTCGTCGTCTCGAAGCCGATGGCAAAAAAAACGACTTGCTTCTCCGGATTCTGCTGCGCGATGCTCACCGCATCGGCGCTCGAATAGACCATGCGGATGTCGCCGCCGCGCGCTTTCGCTTTCAACAGGGAGAGCCCGTCGGAGGCGGGCACGCGCAGCGTGTCGCCGTAGGTGCACAGCGTCACGCCGGCTTCGAGCGCCAAACGAATGGCCATGTCGATGCGTCCGATCGGCAGCACGCAGACCGGGCAGCCAGGGCCGTGAATCATGCGTACGTTGGGCGGCAGCAGATCGGTCACGCCATAGCGCGAAATAGCGTGCGTGTGACCGCCGCAGAATTCCATGAAATGGTAACGACGCGCCGGGTCGGCAGCCTGGGCGATGGCGACGGCCAGGCCTTTGGCCAGTTCGCCGTCTCGAAACTCGTCAATATATTTCATCTGACAGGCGTGTTGGCAAGGGCCAGCTTGGCCGCTTCACCCAGTTCGGCGAAGAGCGCCAGCGACTTGTCGGCTTCCTCGGGATCGAGGCGCGACAGCGCAAACCCAACATGGACGATCACATAGTCGTCGACAACAACCCCTTCGACCAGCGCCAAGGAGACCTCCTTGCGCATGCCCGAAACGTCGATCATGGCCATGTCGTCGGGAAGCAGTTCGACGACGCGACAGGGAATAGCGAGACACATGGTTACGACTCCTTAGTTGACGCGAGGTATTGCTGGGCGATCCAGGCCTGTCCGAGGGACAGGCCGCCGTCGTTGGGCGGCAGACGATGCGCTTCGATCAGGTGCAGGCCGCGCGCGCCAAGGCGCGAGCGCAGGCCGTGCGCGAGAATCTGGTTGAGAAAACAGCCGCCGCTGCCGACCACGGTGCTGTCGCCCGGCGCCACGGCGTGCACCCAGTCGGCCAGCGCGGCAACCAAGGTGGCATGGAAGATCGCCGCGCCGCGGGCGGGATTTTTTTCGGTGGCGAGGACGGCAAGAAGCGGCAGCAGATCGAGACAGCCGTTCTCGATACGCCAGCCGTGATCGACGGGCAGCGTCTCGCCGTACTGCTCGGCCAGCCCTTCGAGCAACATCGCCGCCTGGCCCTCGAAGGCCATCACTGGTTTGACGCCGAGCAGCCCGGCGGCAGCGTCGAAGAAGCGGCCGAGGCTCGACGTCTGCGGGCAATTGAGGCGCTGTTCGAGCATCTGCGCGACGGTCGGCGCGGCTTGCCGGCCCGCGAAGCGTGCGGCGATTTCGCCGCCGCGGCCGAGTTGGTGCAACGCCGCAGCCGCCATCCGCCACGGCTCGCGCGCCGCACGATCACCGCCCGGCAACGGCAAGGGCAGAAGATGTCCGAGCCGCTCGCAGCGGACACCGTCGACCAGCAACAATTCGCCGCCCCAGGCTCCGCCGTCGGTGCCGAGTCCGACGCCATCGAGCGTCAGCGCCAGGGTGGGCCCCTGCACACCATGTTCGGCCAGCACCGCCGCGGCGTGCGCATGATGATGTTGCACGGCGAACGTCGGCAGGCCCTGCTGGCCAGCAAAGTCGACGGCGAAACGCGTCGAGTGGAAATCCGGGTGCAGGTCGTGCGCGACAAGCGTCGGTTCGACTTCGAGCAGTTTCAGGAATTGCCCGACCGATTCCTCAAAGAAGCCACAGACGGCTGCGTTATCGAGGTCGCCTATATGCTGAGAGACGAAGGCTTCGTCGCCGCGCGTGACGCAGAAAGTGTTCTTGAACCAACCGCCGACGGCCAGCACCGAGGGGCCGGAAAACGGCAGTTTGATGGCACGCGGCGTATAGCCGCGCGCGCGCCGGATGAATTGCAGACCGCCGGGCGCGGCGCGCGCCACGCTGTCGTCGCAACGCGAGACGATCTCGCGGTCGTGCAACAGGTAGGCGTCGGCGATGCCGGACAGGCGCAGCAGCGCTTCGTCGTTGCCGATCACCAGCGGTTCGCCACCGGGATTAGCACTGGTCATGACCAGCGCGAGTTCCTGCACGTTGTTGAGCCACGATAGTCCGGCCGGACGCTCGGCGGCTTCATGAAAGAGCAGGTACTGTAGCGGAGTGTAGGGCAGCATGATGCCGAGCCAGGCCAGCCCCGGTGCGACACCGGGCAAGGCGGCATCGCAGGCAGGGCGCTTCTTTAGCAGGATGGCCGGCCGCTCGGGCAACTGCAGCAAGCCCGGCTCGCCGACGCCCATCTGCACGAAGACGGCAGCCGACGGCGCATTGGCCAGCATCACGGCAAAGGGTTTTTCCTCGCGCTGCTTACGCTCGCGCAGGACAGCAACGGCCGCCGGGTTGCGCGCATCGCAGGCGAGATGAAAGCCGCCGAGCCCCTTGACGGCAACAATTTTTCCCTGACGCAGCAACTCCAGTGCACCGGACAGCGGGTCGCCCGGCAATGACTGGCCGTCGGCATCGAGCAGGGCCAATTGCGGCCCGCACTTCGGGCAGCAATTGGCTTCGGCGTGAAAGCGCCGGTCTTCGGGCTGACGGTATTCGCGCTGGCATTTGGCACACAGGGGAAAGGGCTTGAGGCTGGTGCGGACCCGATCGTAGGGCAAGCCGCGGCTGATCGTGTAGCGCGGGCCGCAGTGCGTGCAACTGGTAAAAGCGTAGCGCCAGCGGCGGCTGAGCGGATCGAACATCTCCTCCAGACACTCCCGACAAACCGCCGTATCGTGGCCGATCATCGTTGCGGCGCGACCGCCGCGGCTATCGATAATGACGAAGCCGTCCGCCGCGCCCTCCTCCGGCTCGGCCTTGCGTGCCGTCACCGCGTCGACGCGGGCGAGCGGCGGCGCGTCTTGCCGCAGGCGCTCGATCAGCTGGCGCACCTGCTCGGCGGCGCCACGCACCTCGATCTCGACACCGTGCGCATCGTTGCGCACCCAGCCGGAGAGCGCCAACTCGCGGGCCAGCCGCCACACGAAGGGACGGAAGCCCACGCCTTGCACGACGCCACTGACACGGATGCGCTGACAGACCATGCTCGCCTGCATCCTAGCCTTGCGGGCTGGCGGAAAGCTTTGCTTCGAGTTCGGCAATGCGGCGCTTGAGCGCACGCATGGTCTCCCGTTTTTTTTCTTGCTGGGTGACACAACCGGCTTCGAGCCAGTCCAGCCATGCGGCAAAGCCTTCGCCGGTGGTGGCCGAAACACTGATCACCTGCAGCGCCGGATTGATCTGGCGCGCGTGTTCGATGGCCAAGTCGAGCTTGAAGGAAACGTAGGGCAGCAGGTCGATCTTGTTGATTAGCAGCAGGGAGGCGACGGCGAACATGTCCGGGTATTTGAGCGGTTTGTCTTCGCCCTCGGTGACCGAAAGAATCGCCACCTTATGCGCTTCGCCCAGGTCAAAAGCGGCAGGACAGACGAGGTTGCCGACGTTCTCAATGAGCAGCAGCGAAGCGTCGGCTGGCGCGAGTTTTTGCAGCGCGTGGCCGACCATGCAGGCATCAAGGTGGCAGCCCTTGCCTGTATTGATCTGCAGGGCAGGAACGCCGGTCGCACGGATACGTTCGGCATCGTAGCTCGTTTGCTGATCCCCTTCGACCACCGCGATCGAGAATTTGCCTTTGAGCGCTTCGATGGTCCGGCAAAGCAGCGTGGTCTTGCCCGAACCGGGGCTGGACACGAGGTTGAGCGCGAAGATACCCTGTTCGTCGAAACGGGCGCGATTCTGCGCGGCATAGGCGTCGTTCTTGGACAGGATGTCGCGCTCGATCTGCACCATGCGCGTCTGCGTCATACCTGGCGCGTGGGCGCCTGCGGCGCCGTGGCCGTAGTGCAGCGAATTTTCATCGGGCACGGGCTTCGTCTCTTGCTCTTCTGCATGATCGTGCGTATGCACATGGAAGCTGCCGTCGGCATGGCGATGCGAATGCGCATGCACCGCCGTCACGGCGGCGTAGCGTAGTCCGGAATGGCTGTGCGCGTGATCGCCTTCGTGGGGATGAAGGTGGGTATGGTCGTCGGCCGGCAAGGTTTCACCGTCGACGCGAGTTTCTCCGGCGGCGCAGCCGCAAGTCGTGCACATTCGGTGTCTCCTCTTTTATTCGACCTCAAGCTCCTTCACCCGCATTTCGGTTCCACCGGTCGGCTGGACCGGGTAACCGCCGCAGGCGGGGCAAGGCTCGTACAACGCTGTGAGCGGCACTGTTTTGTTGCAAGAAAAACATAACCCCTGGCCGGCCACCTCGATCACCTCGAGTTGCGCGCCTTCGGCCAGCGTACCGCGCGTCACCGCGTCAAAACAGAAGCGCATCGCCTCCGGCTCGACCGACGACAACTGACCAATCTCGATAAACACGGCTTTAACCCGGGCAAACTGCTGCTCGTGTGCCGCATCCTCGACAATCTGCAGCACGCCTTCCGCGAGCGACATTTCATGCATCCTTGACTATTACCTCATAAGCCACACAGGGATCGAGCGCCAGGGCCAGACGGCGACCAATACACTCTGCCTGATCACGGCTCGCCGCGTGGACACCGGTAATCTCACGGGCGAAAGCCCCTTGCGGGTGAAAGTTCCATTCAGTGGGAGCAACGATAACATAGCGACCCACCCTCCCGTCGTTGATCTGGATCAGATGAAGGAGCAATCCCCGTGCTGTTTCGACCCGGGCCAGACCGACACGTTCAGCCACCGGCGCGGCATCGAGCCAACTGGCGAGCAAATGCGGCTCGATCAGTGCCCGGGCGAGAAAACGCAGATCGGCATAACGCGCAGCCAGACGGGCCGCCACTCGGTCACCCGCGGCCAGCAGCGCGGCCACCCCGGGATCGTCCGCCCGGCGGGCCAGCGCCCCGGTCTCGGCAGGCTGGCCGGCGACTTGCGGGCGTAACGCAAAAGCCTCGTCGATGATTTCGCGCGCCCACGCCGCCGCTCCCCGCCAGGGCAACAAGGCGCCCACTGTCGAGAGCACCGGATCGGCGAAGGTTAATGTCTCCCGCTCAAGCCAGGCGAGCAGCTCAACGCCCAGCGCAGTCGCCATCGTCTGATCGGCAACCGCGCGCAGGCGTTTGCGCCAGCTGACGAATTCGTCTTGTCGTGCGACGCCGGCCAGCATCGGAGGCCAATCGAGCAAGAGCCGCCAAAGGTGCTCGCCAATCGCCTCCAGGGCCACCGCGCGTCCACCTGCGCTCAATGCCTCCGCACTCAGCAACTCGCCGCGCGCGGCTTGCAGAGCTAGGCGTGCGGCAATCCCCTGCGCCTGTCCGCACAGACCGAACAGGCGCGGCACGAGGTCGACCGCCCGGTCAACCGGCTGACCGACTAGAACACGTGCGGCCAACGGCCGCTCGGAGCGTACCTCGGCAGTAGCAATGTGCTGCCCATCCCAGGAAAGGGTCAGGCGCAATTCAGGCCGCCCTTCAGCGCAAATAGTCGGTGCGTCGGCAAGGGGTATTGCCACCGTCGTTTTGCCATGCCAGCGCCCCGCTTTCTTCCACTTTATCGCTTCATCACCTGACCGATTAGCAGACGCAGTTTGCGCTCGCCAACCCGCACCGTCTGCGCCTTGCTTTCTAGGTCGCCGTCCTGCGGCATCGCGGTGCCTGAACGGGAAAGGCGCGCTTCGACTATCACGCGAGACTGGCTAGAAATGCGCTTGTCGGCCATCACGGCCGAGGTATCGTCGAGCACGAAGCTAAAAGGGAGATCCGAGACATGCACCTTGGCGACGGCGACCGGGGCGCGTGTGCCGTCGGTAGGCCGCGCAAAGACGAAGACCGTATCGCCCGGAGACGCGCGCGCCGCGAGCGCCGGCGCAAGTTCCACTCGGCCGGCCACTGTCTTTGCCGGATTGGCTGTGACACCCATGCGGCGCTTCGCTTCAGCGATGCCGTCGTTGAGTGTGCGCGCGTCGCTAGATTCCGCCGACAAAAGGTTGACCGCCCGCTGCCAGAAGATCACGGCATTGGCATAGCCCCCTTTGTCGAAAGAAGCGGTACCGGCGAGCCAGAGCGCCACGACGTGGTTGGGATCAAGATGCAGTGCCTGGTCGACCAGGGTCATCGGTTTGCCGTCGAGATTGCCGCCAGCAAGCATGGCCAGAAGATCGGCGTAGTCCGCCAGGAAGTCGGGATCCTCGGCCATCGCCGGCTCGACCCTGGCGTAGATCTCCGCCGCCTCCGCAGTGCGGCCGAGCGTTTTGTAGGAGCGCGCCAGCATCAGCCAGCCCTCGGTGTCATCCGGCCTGGCCTTGAGTCGCTCGGCCAGCCCGATGACCATGTCCTGCATTTGCTCGGGGGTCATCTTCCCGGGGAGCGCCGTTGCCAATGGATTGAGTGCCTGCGGCGCACCGAGCAGCAGATAGCCGCCAACCGCTAACAAGGGCAAGAGCAGCGCCAGGAGTATGGCCGTCTTTCGGCTCGCCCCGCCCACTCCCCGGGACGCATCGGCGCTCTCCGTCGGAATCTCCTCCAACAGGCGCCGCTGCAGTTCCCGCTCGGCCTGCTCGAAGTCCGCGCCTGCCAACGAGCCGTCGACCTTTTCGCGCGCCAGTTCGGCGAACTGGTCACGGAAAATGGCCAAATTGGCTTCCTTGCGATCGGTAGAAACGGAACTGGCTGACGCGCCGCGCCACAGCGGCGGCAAGAGAAGTATCAGTGTCGCGATGACGAGCAGGGCGGCACACAGAACGAAGGCGGTCATGAAATAAGTCTGCCGGCAGAAAAAGAAAAAGGGGAGGAAAAATCTCCTCCCCTCGCAACCAAGAATACATCAAACGATCAATCACCGGAGACGTGACTGGCCAAGGCAAACCACATCTCCCCGCACCTCCCTAAGAAGGGCCTACTGGTCTTCCGGATCTTCGTATTCCTTGGGCAGATGGTGAGCAATGCCCTTATGGCAGTCGATACAAACCTTGCCCTCGGCCTTGGCCTTCATGTGCTTCTTGTAAGGCGTCTGTTTTTGCAATTCAGGACTCATGGCGTCGAAATTGTGGCAGTTCAGGCATTCGCGTGAGCCGGTAGCTTTCATGCGAGCCCACTCGTGCGTGGCAAGTTCCATACGCTTCGCCTCGAACTTTTCCTTGGTATCGATGTAGCCGGTCAATTTGCCCCACACCTCCTGGCTTGCCTGAATCTTGCGGAGCATCTTGTGCCCCCAGTCCTTCGGCACGTGACAGTCCGAACAGATCGCGCGCACGCCGGTGCGGTTGGAATAGTGGATGGTTTCCTTGTATTCCTGATACACCGTGTCGCGCATCTCATGGCAACCGATGCAAAACTCGAGCTGATTGGTCGCTTCCATGGCAGTGTTAAATCCGCCCCAGAAAAAGATGCCGGCGAAGAAACCGACGACTAGCAGGGTGAGAAGGGAATACTTGGCGCTGGGTCTTTTGAGGGCCGTCCAACAGCGCCTGACGACGCCAGGATTAGTACTGTCCACGTTACGATCCTTCCTTAAAATGGGAATTTCTAAGCAAAACGGGGATGACCGCAGTCACCCCCTGGACTGACTCGTTAGCTATGATCAAAAGCTGTAGATATAACCAACGCCAACCACCTGAACAGTGTAGTTGAACGCCTGTTCGTTGGTCGGCAACGCCCCTGCCAGTCCGCCAACTTGCAACGCATCGTAGGTGTAATCGTTGGAACGCGTGCGGGAGTAACTGTACCCAGCACGAACCGCCTGGGACTTGTCGATCGTATACCGCCCACTGAGGCGGAACTCCAGCGTCTTGGTCGTAATGGTTGGCACCGCACTGGCCGGAACGAAGAACGCGGCGACGGTCCCTGCCGGCGCGCCAGCCACTGCAAACGGGTTATTGACGTAGTTACCGCCAGAACCCGCAGTATCGGTCTTGGCACTCGTGTAGATAAGATCCCCGCCCACGGCCAACTTGCCGGACATCAGACCCTTGTGCTTCAGGCTTAAACCGAACGTGTCGACTTTGTCTTTCATGTCGGTAGACCAATTCAGGCACGGGTCAATCTTATTGGAAGCGTTCCGCAGAGCGATCGTCGCGTAGCAACCACCCGAAATCGCGGTAAAGCCGCCCACATTAGCCGTAGCACTATTTGCAGTGTAAGAATTCCCAGCGCTCTTGGAACTCTGATCCTCATAGGTATAGAACAGCGTTCCACTGAGGTCTTCACTGAACGTATAAGTACTGTCCAGGTTGAGAGCCCAGCTTTGAGCGTCCTTCAAGCCGTATGTCGAATTGGCATAGTTATCCTTGTTAAAATCGAGCCCGGCCTGAAAAGAAAGCTGGTCATTGGCCTGCCAATTGACCGAGGTCCGGATCTTGTCCCGGTTGCGGTCTGCCATATTGTATCGACGCATGCCCGGCAACTCGCTGATGCGATTTTGGCTGCTATACAGAGCGTTGGCCAGGGCGTTATTGCTTCCGAAATACGCATTGGCCTGCGCTGCGGTCAGTCCAGGAATCGTACCGGCACCAGCTAATCCAGCAATCGGACCGTAGCCGGTCAGGCCGGAAAGTTGAAGAGCTTGATAGGCCGAAATCGTCTGACCAGTGGGGACCACGTTGGCCATCGGCACCACGGCGAGGAAAGCGTTCTCATTGTAGTTCGACACTTTCCGGTCGGAATAAGCGTAACCAACCCGGGTAGTCACGCCCTCTTCCATCCAGTTGCCGCGCCACTCGGCCCGCAAGGTGTTTTCCTTGGTGGTGGCCGCATCCACGCAGTCGATCCAGGCGCCGTTGCACCAGCGGTCGATCTTCTGCCAATCCCAGCCCAACTTGACGTTCTGACCCTTTACGAGGTTGTAATCCCCATCAAGATTGAATTGATTCACCCGTTTGCTATAGGCGCGATTGGCATTGATATTGGCGTTAGAACCCAGCGAGGAGACGCCAAGCGCACTTCTGAATGCAGCGTTGGCCGCACCGGTGGCGGACTCCTGCGCGTCGTAAAAGGCGTAAGTATTGACTGGAGTCCGATTGTCACGCTCGTCATACTTGTAGTTGGCCGCGAGGCTCAAATCCTTTAGTGGACGGGAAGTCAGACGCGCATTGAAGGCCTTATTGACGACCAGCGCATTCAGGGAAGAAGCGGGAACAAAAGGCGTGCTGACGTCCGTATAAAAGGACTGATTCTGGGTACTACGGCCATACGAGCCATTGACTACCAATTTCGTCGTGCGGTCGAAATTGTAACCGCCCGTCAGTAACAGCTGGTGGAACTGGTTATCCGGCGCACTGCTGATGACATTCATAGGACTACTAAGGGGCAAAGCATAGCTTTGCCATGCGACCGTCTTGACATCGTTCTTGAACAAGGAGCCGTAATAGGCCGCTTGCACAAAGCCCTTGTCCGCCGTGTACCCAAAACTGGCGTTGAATTGATCCGTCGATTGGTTTATCGGATCGGCGATCGTGGTTGCGACTTCCAAGCCCCCCATCTTCGTCACCGTACTCATCGGCTTCAGACCGTTCTTATCCTCGTGGCGAACGCTAAACTTGAAATCCCACTGGTTATCAAAGTTGTAGATGAAGCCGGCGTCAGTACGGGAACGCTTAGTATTCAGATTGACCGTGTGAAAATCGGGCAGGTCTGCCGCGATGATTGCCGCCGACGCCGCACGATTAGCTACGCTCGGAAACGTCAACACGCCACTAACGATGGCCGGCGAAGCGGCGACAGCGCCAGAGAGGCCACGTGCGTTGCTCGCCGTTCCACTACTGACGGGGACAATCGGAGCCCGCCAGTTGCTCGGCAGGGTCAGATTGTTCGAACCGGTACCGTTATAAGGCGTCTGGTAAGTGTCCGACCGATTCCGGAGCAATTCGTCGTAGCCGAAATTGATCCGGAACTTGCCCTGCTCGCCATACTCAGCCGAAATATTGCGGGTATCGAGCCCCAGATTCGTCCCCGTAACGCTCCAGCGCGTGGCGTCCTCGGAGTCCCACGCGCCTCCGCCCCGAAGATCGACATTGACATCGCCATAGACTCCGTCTCTGCCCAGCCCGTTATATTCGCCGAATTTGTACGAACTGCTGCCGACATTGGTCACGCCAATTTCGATGGAACTCTTCGGTTTCGTTAGCTCTTCTACGGTCGGTTCATCTTCGGCCAAAGCCGACTGGGAAACGATCGACATCAGCGCAAGAACTCCCTGTACCGCCAGGATCGAGGCCCGGACGGTAAAAACATTCGCGTTCTTTCTCATCACACGTACCCCCTGTTATCTCTGGAACTTCGAACCGGCCGGATGGTTGGAGCCATGAATAAGCACATGACAGTTCAAGCACGCGCGCCCAGTCGCTTGAATACGGGCGCCTGCGCCGGCCAACGGAACAACACCATTGACCGTGGTCAGATTGCCGGATTGCAGGTTGGCGCCACTATTCAGCTGTGCGCCGTGGTCACCACTGTGACATTCCTGACAAAGCCAGGGTGCGCGAGCTTTGAGGAGTGGCGCTGTGGTGGAACCATGGGGCGTGTGGCAATTTGTGCAATCGTCAACAACCGGGCCATGCTCCCAGAGGAAAGGACCACGTTTTTCGGCGTGACAGGTGTAACAGGTTTCATTAACGGAGTTTTTGGCCAGGAGCTTCGGGCCGGTCGAACCATGCGGATTGTGGCAATCGGAACAGGACATCTTGCCGGCCGCAATGGGGTGGGTCGATATCCGATGCGTCTGCGCCCGCTCGGTCTTGTGGCAGGTAAAGCAGACTTCCGGTTGCGTAGCTTTCTTCAGAACCTTGTCTTGGTGCGTATGAATGCTGTGGCAGGAACTGCACGCCACATCGCGACTCTCATGCTGACTACCGCTCCAGTGCTGGCGCAGACCGCTACTGTGACACGAGAGACAGGCCTCGCCTTGGACCTTCGCGTCGGAAGGAGAATAGATGCCCTTCTTGAAGATCACGTCTGGTGACGCGCGGCCCTTGACGTTCGGATCCCCTTTCAGGTGCTTTTCGCTTTCGCCGTGACAGGATTGGCAGGTCGGAGTACGGGCGTCGGCCTTCACACCATGTCGCGTTTGATATATCGAGAGAACCGGCTTGTTTTCGCTCTCGTCGTGACAGCGCGTGCAGACGGCATCCTTCTTCAGTGCGTTCGCGGCGACACCGGATTTGGCCTCTGCCTGGGGAAGTTGGGGAAGTGCATCGGCTGCCTGCGCGGGCAGCAAGAAGCAGACCCCGGCAAGAACCGCGATAACTGACACCACTCGCTGTACAAATTTCATTTTGATTGTTCCTCTCTGACTTGCTGGCACGATCGTCTGCTACTGAAGCCTGCCTGCCGCTTAACGCGAAAGAATCCAGGCGATCAGGTTGCGAACTTGCTCGGGGTCCTTGGTCTTGACGATCTTGTGATCTTCCGTATGGCCGTCGGAGAGCTTGACCTTCTCGCCCGAGGTGATGTGGTTGATCAGCTTGTCAGCTGCGTCGTCTTGACCTTTGTATTTGTAGGCCACCGATTCGTAAGACGGACCTTCTTTCTTCTTATTGACGGCATGGCAGCGCAGGCAGCTTTCCTTGCGCGCGAGTTGCTTGGCAGCAACGCCATCAACGGCAAACACGGCGCCGGAAAATGCCCCTGCGAGCAGTCCGACTGCGGCAGAGATGGCGATCTTGAAACGAACTGAGTGACCCATTATTGTTTCCCCCGACAGGTTCTTAGAGAGGCGCCTTACGGCTTATTGAGCAAGAATCCACTGGACGAGATTCTTGATCTGCTCCATGTCCTTCGGAGGAGAGGTCTTGACGATCTTGTGTTCTTCCTCGTGCCCATCCGGGAACTTGGCTTTTTCGCCCGAGGTGATGTGCTCGATCAGACGGGCTTCGGCGTTGGCTTTGCCCTTGAATTTTTCAGCGACCTTCTTGTAGGCCGGGCCATCCTTTTCCTTGTCGATCGCGTGGCACTTGAAGCAGTTGTTCTGCTTGGCCAGTGCCCTGGCGGCATCGGCATCGACGGCCTGGGCCAGCGGCGAAGCAAGGAGCAGCGCCGCAGTAGCGGCAAAAAAGGCGGTACGAGCAAACTTGAGTTTCATATCTTTCCCCATCCGTTACAAAGCGTGGAATCACGCCAAACCTAGGCAATAAGGTCGACGCATCTTTGTAAGGAAGTGTAAAGACTTGTTAATCCCCGTAATATCAGCAGGGGATTAAATGGGGCATAGGAAATTTCCTATTGTCGGATATCAGAATCCGGAACGGTCAGCCAGTCCATGGGCGATGGCGTAATGAATGAGTTCTGCGGCGTTCGCCAGATTCATTTTGTGCAGAATGTGGGTTTTGTGGGTGCTGATGGTTTTCACGCTCAAGGAGAGCTCGGCGCCGATCTCCGACAAGCCCCGCCCGTTGACCAGCATATTGAAAACCTGATATTCCCGGTCCGATAGGAGGGTGTGCGGCAACGGTTCATGGGTCGACCGGCGACCGCGCACCATCAGTTCCGCGACTTTGTCGCTGATGTGGACCCCGCCCGTGGCGACCCGCCGGATAGCCGCCACCAGCAGGTCGCCATCGCTTTCCTTGGTCAGATAGCCGGAAGCGCCGGCCTGCAGCGCGCGAACCGCGTACTGCTCTTCGTGGTGCATGCTGAGGACGAGAATGGGGAGTTCAGGCCTCTCCTCCTTGATCATGTGGATCAGATCAAGACCACTACGCCCAGGCATGGAAATATCAAGGACCAGCACGTCAAAATTCTTCTCGCGCACTTGCCTCATGACCTCGAGGCCATTGGCCGCCTCGCCGGTCACAGCGAAGTCATCCGTATCGGCCAGAATCTGCTTCAAACCATCGCGAATGATGGCGTGATCATCCGCCAACAGGACCCTAAATCTTTCCATCGTTGCGCTCCTGCGTCTTTGTTGCCGGAATAACGACCTCGATCAAGGTGCCTTCGCCTGGCGCGCTGGTCACTGCAAAACTCCCGCCAAGAATCTGCACCCGCTCGCGCATCCCGATCAAGCCTAGGCCTCCACGCCGGCCAGGGTCCGGCACAAAGCCTGCACCATCATCCGCGATCGAAAATAGCCAGCGATCGTCTTCAAAGCTGAGGCGAAGTTCTACCTTCGTCGCGCCGGCATGCCGGGCGACGTTCGTCAGCGACTCTTGCAGCACGCGAAACAGGGCCGTCGCCACGGCGCCGCCCTGCTCTGGGTCGTCGGCGTGAAGAACCAGCGCCACCGGCAAGCCGGTGCGCGCCGAAAACTGATCGACATACCAACCTGCGGCCGCCGCGAAGCCCAGATCGTCGAGCACCAGCGGCCGCAAATCCGAGGATATCCGACGCACGGACGCAATGGTCTGGTCGATCTGCCCCTTGACCGACGCGACCTTGTCGATCAATAGCCGCTGATCGGCCAGCAGGCGCCCGCCTAGCCACGATACCTCCATCCGGATGCCGGTAAGCAACTGGCCTAGTTCGTCGTGCAATTCGCGGGCAATGCGTACCCGTTCCTCCTCGCGAACATTTTGCAGGGAAGCCGAAAGCTCCTGGAGTTGACGGTTGGTTTCAAGCAACTCGCGCTCTGCACGTCGACGTTCGCTCAAATCCCGGAAGACGACGGTGAGCAGAACTTCCCCACGAAACTCGGTCGTCGACAGACTCAATTCCACGGGGAACTCGCGTTCATCGCGCTGCAAGACGACAATGCCGAGCAGCACCAGACCGGCAGGCGAATGCCAACCCTCTTCCAGATAACGCAGTAGGTTCCGGAGTTGAGATTGGTGCAGACAGGTGGCTAGCACTTGTTCTATTTCCTTACCGATCGCCTCCTCGGCCGGAACAGCAAATATCCGCTCGGCAGCGCCATTGAACAAGACGATGCGCCTGGCCGCATTCACGGTCATGATGGCATCCCGGACCGATTGCACCATATGCCGCAACTGCGCATCGCTTTCCTTGAGTGCCAGCTCATGCAGGCCTTTGCGCAACAGGTTTCGCATCAACAGGAAGGTCGTCGCCGCGACGAAAAGCAGGAGCAGGCTGACCCCGACGACAATCGGACGCACGACATGGCGCCAAGGGGTCAAGGCTTCCTCTTCCTTGACTGCCGCGGCAATCACCAAGGGATACTTTTCGACGCGGCGGTAGGCGACGAAGCGCCGGCCGTCCGCCGATTCTTCCGCCGCCACCACGTTCCCGTTTGCAGGCTGGCTACGCAATTGGGTCAAAGCCGGCAAATCGCCATCTAGTTTGCCGAACATTTTGTCGTCATGCGGCGTACCGGCCATGAGAACCCCTTGCCGATTAAGCAACAGAATTTGACTGACCGAGTCCAGATTGATGCTGCCGTAGAGAGATTCGAAATAGTTGATGCTCATGGAGGCAACAAGCACGCCGCGAAACTGCCCCGAAGCATCAATCAACGGCATGCTTACGTAATATGTCCACTGATCGTCGACGCGCGCCTTTTCCGGCGAACTGATGAATATCTCATCACTTCCCCCGTCCGCGAAGTAACGAAAAAACTCCTTGTTCGCCACGGAAAGACGCGGAATGAAATCCGGACGGGATGAATTGACGCCAAAACCCCGACTATCCACCACAAAAACCGATTTCACCTGCGGCAAACCTGCGACCCGTGCGCGCAGCAGAAGGCTGACGGGAAAACTGTCGAGCGGCAGGCGCAAGCCAAGTTCATCGGAAAGGCGCTCCCGCGCAGCGCGCATCGTCAGAAGGACCCCATCGAAGGCGCGCGTCGTCTGATCGGAGAGAATGCGGCTCAAACTGACGGTCTCGCCCTTGGCATGCGCCAGTTCCCTCTGCCGCAAATCCAGAATCACCGCAGCGGCCCCGAACAGCGTGGCCACAATCATCACGACGGACAGCACGAGCACGGCCCGAGCCGATCCGCTCGGCCGCAGAAATTCCTTCAGACCAATCGATCGAGCCCCCAAACCACATCCCCCAAGGCTTTGGCCCTGCACGGAAAATCAGCAAACGGCTAGCTTTTCACTTTGCTGGCCACGTAAATGAGCAGGCATCATAGCATCGGCCCCGAAGGCGACGGAGCGCGTGCGCTCGCCCTCGCTCATATCGGGTCGTCGTTACCTCACCCGAAGGCAGACAGCCACGCGCGCTGTATCTCGGGCGCACGACCGGCCACCGAACGCTATCTGCACCTCCTCCTTTATAACTATTTGATTCTCGTCAATCCGAGGCTAAACTGGCGCCTCCATAATTATCCCTCGGCTTTATCCCGGACCTCACCTGCATGCTCAATGCTTCGAATCTGGAATGCGTACGCGGCGAACGTCGCCTGTTCTCAGGTGTTGGCTTTCGGCTGGCGGGTGGCGAGATGCTTTATCTGCAAGGCAAGAACGGCTCGGGCAAGACCAGCCTGCTGCGCATGCTGTGCGGCCTGACACCGGCGGCGGACGGTGAAATCTACTGGCGCGGCGAACCGATCGGCCGGCTCGGTGACGATTTTCGCGCCGAATTGTGCTACCTCGGCCACCACAACGCGATCAAGGAAGAACTAACGCCGCTCGAGAACCTGCTGGCCTCGGCCAGACTCGCCGACGAGGCGCTCGATCCGGACGCGGCGCTCGACGCGCTAGAGCAGGTCGGTCTGCTGGGCCGCGAGGATCTGGCCTGCCGCTACCTGTCGCAGGGGCAAAAGCGCCGCGTCGCGCTGGCGCGCCTGGTGCACGAGCGGCGCGCCCTGTGGGTGCTCGACGAACCTTACGTGGCGCTCGACACGGCCGCCGTCGAACTGGTCGCCGGCCTAATCGGCGCGCACCTGCAGCGCGGCGGACTGGCCGTGTTGACCACCCACCAGACGGTTGCCGTGTCGGCCGGCGCGGTGCGCGAATTGCAGCTGTCTTGATAAGATGCTGAAATTGATCCGCGCCGTGATTGGCCGCGACCTGCGTCTGGCCATGCGCCGCCAGGCCGACGTCGTTTCCGCCCTGTTCTTTTTCATCATCGTGGTCAGCTTGTTCCCGCTCGGTATCGGGCCGGAAACGGAGCTGCTGCGCAAACTGGCGCCGGGGGTTCTGTGGGTCGCCGCCCTGTTGGCGACAATGCTCTCACTGCCGCGCCTGTTCGCCGACGATCACCACGACGGCACGCTGGAGCAACTGGCGCTGGCGCCACAACCGCTCGGGCTGGTCGTACTCGGCAAGGTCATCGCGCACTGGCTGGTGTCTGGCCTGCCGCTGGCCTTGCTGGCGCCGGTGCTGGGCATTCAGTTTGACCTGCCGAACGACGCGTTGTGGGTGCTGACCCTGTCGCTCCTGATCGGCACGCCGGCGCTCTCGGGCATCGGCGCGATCGGCGCCGCGCTGACGCTCGGGGTGCGTGGTGGCGGTGTACTGCTCTCGCTGTTAGTCCTGCCGCTCTACATTCCGGTGCTAATCTTCGGCGCCGGCGCAGTGGATGCCACCATGACCGGGCTTGGCCCACAGGCTCATCTGTCGCTGCTCGGCGCCCTTACGCTGGGCGGCGTGTTTTTTGCGCCGTGGGCAACTGCGGCGGCTTTGCGAATCGCTCTGGAATAAACATCGATGAATAACCGCCTGATCAACTGGTTCAAATATGCCAGCCCACAAAACTTCTACCCGATCGCCGGTAAGCTGATTCCGTGGTTTGTCGCGCTGACCGTCGCGTTCGGCTTGGCCGGCCTCTATGTCGGTTTCTTCGTGGCCCCGACCGACGCCCAGCAGGGCGAGGGTTATCGCATCATTTTCCTGCACGTGCCGGCGTCCTGGATGTCGATGTTCATCTACTTGGTGATGGCCTTCTGGGCCGGGCTAGGTCTGGCTTTCAATACCCGCCTGTCAGGCATGATGGCTTCGGCCCTGGCGCCAACCGGCGCGCTCTTCGCCTTCCTCTCGCTATGGACCGGCGCCCTCTGGGGCAAACCGATGTGGGGTGCCTGGTGGGTGTGGGATGCACGCCTGACATCGGAGCTGATCCTGCTCTTCCTGTACATCGGTTTTATCGCTCTGCAGTCAGCGATCGACGACCCGCGCCGGGCGGACAAGGCTGGTGCCATCCTGGCGCTGGTCGGCGTCATCAACGTGCCGATCATCTATTTCTCGGTCAAGTGGTGGAACACGCTGCACCAAGGCGCTTCGGTGAGCATGACCAAGTCCCCCTCGATGGCCAGCACCATGCTTCTTGGCATGCTGTTCACCGCGCTGGCCTTCTGGATGTACAGCATCGCCGTTGCCCTGCTGCGCGCGCGTTCCATCATGCTGGAGCGTGAACGGCACACCGAGTGGGTGCGCGCGCTATTGATGGCAAAGGAGTAAACATGCACTGGAACAGTTTTTCCGAGTTCCTGGCCATGGGCGGCTATGCCTTCTATGTCTGGGGCTCTGTCGCAGCAACGGCGCTGCTGATGACGCTGGAACCAATCTTGCTGGTTCGGGGTCAAAAGCGGCTGGTCGCGCGTCTCAAACGACAGTTCCGTGCCGAACGGAGCGAACATGGCAAGAGCAGGAGTCTCGATTGAAAGCACGCCACAAACGCATCGCCCTCATCGTCGGCGGTCTCGCCATTCTAGGTATCGCCGCCACGCTGGTGCTCAGCGCCTTCCAGAGCAATTTGGTGTTCTTCTTCTCGCCGACGCAGGTCGCCGCCGGCGAAGCGCCGAAGGGAAAGACCTTCCGCATTGGCGGTCTGGTCAAGGAAGGCTCGCTTAAACGCGAAGCCGACGGCGTGACGATGCGCTTTGTCGTCACCGATACCGACAAGGACATGACCGTCGCCTATAAGGGCATCCTGCCCGACCTTTTCAAGGAGGGCAAAGGCGTCGTGGCGCAGGGCAAGCTCGGCGGCGACGGCTTGTTCACCGCCAACGAAGTGCTCGCCAAGCACGACGAAAACTACATGCCCCCCGAAGCCATCAAGGCGGTCGGCGATGCGCACGAACGTGCTGCGGCGACCAAGGCCGCGACCGAAGCGGCCGCAAAGACCATCAAGCAGTAACAGGACACCCCACATGATTCCCGAACTCGGTCACTTCGCCTTAATCCTCGCCTTCTGCGTCGCGCTGCTGCTCGGCACGCTGCCACTGATTGGTGCCCACAACAACCGTCTGGCCTGGATCGGCCTGGCCCGGCCGGCTGCACAGACCATGTCCCTGCTGCTGGTGATCGCCTTCGGCTGCCTGACGACCGCCTTCGTGCAGAACGATTTCTCGGTGATCTACGTCGCCCAGCACTCGAATACGCTGCTCCCCCTACCCTACCGCATTGCTGCGGTGTGGGGCGGCCACGAAGGTTCGCTGCTGCTCTGGATGCTGATGCTGTCGGTGTGGACGATGGCGGTTTCGCTCTTCTCCCAGGAACTGCCGGAACGCATGGTGGCCCGCGTGCTCGGTGTGCTCGGCCTAGTCGCCGCCGGTTTCCTGCTCTTCATCCTGATCACGTCCAATCCCTTCGAGCGCCTACTGCCCGCCGCCGCCGAAGGGCGCGACCTCAACCCACTACTGCAGGATCCCGGCCTGATTATTCATCCGCCGATGCTCTACATGGGTTACGTCGGTTTCTCTGTGGCCTACGCTTTCTCCGTCGCCGCACTGCTCTCGGGTCAGCTCGACGCCGCCTGGGCGCGCTGGTCGCGACCGTGGACGACGGCGGCATGGATTTTTCTGACGCTCGGCATCGCTCTTGGCTCCGGCTGGGCCTACTACGAGCTCGGCTGGGGCGGCTGGTGGTTCTGGGACCCCGTTGAGAACGCCTCGTTCATGCCTTGGCTGGTCGGCACGGCGCTGGTGCACTCGTTGGCCGTCACCGAAAAGCGCGGCAGTTTCAAGAACTGGACGGTATTGCTCGCCATCTCCGCCTTCTCGCTCTCGCTGCTCGGCACCTTCCTCGTGCGCTCCGGCGTACTCACCTCGGTGCACGCCTTCGCCACCGACCCGCGCCGTGGCGTCTTCATCCTGGCCTTCCTCGTCTTTGTCATCGGCGGCTCGCTTGCCCTGTTCGCCTGGCGCGCGCCGAAAGTCGGCCTGGGCGGCCGCTTCGCTCTGCTTTCGCGCGAATCACTGCTGCTCACCAACAACGTGCTGCTCGTCGTCGCCTGCTCCTCGGTGCTGCTCGGCACGCTCTATCCACTGGCCATCGACGCCCTTGGCGCCGGCAAGCTCTCGGTCGGCCCCCCTTACTTCAATACCGTCTTCGCGCCGCTCATGGTACCGGCCCTGTTCCTGTTGGGCGTCGGCCCGTTCGCCCACTGGAAGCAGGCCTCCTTCGCCGAACTGGCGCGCACGTTGCGTTGGGCCTTTCTCGCCGCTGCGGTAGTCGGCATCACCATCCCCTTCCTTTATGGCGACTGGACGCCGCTGGTCGCACTCGGCCTGCTGCTGGCGACGTGGATCGTTCTCTCCGGTACGCTCAATTTTGTTGGACGTGTGCAATCGACACGCGCCGGCCAGTCCTTCCTGAGCGCCGCGCGCAAGCAGCCGCGCAGCTTCTTTGGCATGCACGTCGCTCACCTCGGCATTGCCGTCTTCGTGGTCGGCGTCACCATGGTCAAGGGCTACGAAGCTGAAAAGGACGTCCGCATGGAGGTCGGCGACACCGTCGCGGTCGGCGGCTACAGCTTCAAGTTCAACGGTGTGCGCGAGGAGAAAGGGCCGAACTACACGGCGCTGGTCGGCGACTTCGATTTGTCGCACGACGGCAAGCCGCTGCGCAAGCTCCATCCGGAAAAGCGCAACTACGTTTCCTCGGCCATGCCGATGACCGAAGCGGCGATCGACACCGGCTTCGTGCGCGACCTCTATGTCTCGCTCGGCGAGCCGATCGACGCGGCCCAGCCGGATGCCGCATGGGCCGTCCGCGTCTACTTCAAACCCTTTGTCGACTGGATCTGGGGCGGCTGCGTGCTGATGGCCCTCGGCGGCCTGATCGCCATGTCCGACCGCCGCTACCGGATCAAGGCACACGCCGCTTCCCCAGCCACGACGACACTGGCTCAGAACGCTTAAAATGGATTGCTCATGAACCGATTTCTATGGCCGCTGATCGCCTTCGTCGTTCTCGTCGTCATGCTCGGTGTCGGACTCACTCTCGACCCGCGCGACGTGCCTTCACCGCTGGTTGGCAAGCCGGCACCGGCCTTCTCGCTGACGCAGATCAACGCGCCGCAGCAGAACTTCTCGCCGAAAGACATGCTCGGCAAGGTGTGGCTGCTCAATGTCTGGTCCTCGTGGTGCGTCTCCTGCCGCCAGGAGCATCCCGTGCTGGTCAACCTGGCAAAAACCGGGACGGTGCCGCTGATCGGACTGAACTACAAGGAACTGCGCGGTGACGGTGAAGTCGATATGAGCCACGTTGATGCGGCGACCGAGAAGAAGCTGTCCCTCGAACGCGCCGCTGGCTGGCTGAAGATGCACGGCGACCCCTACACCCTCTCTGTTCTCGATCTGGACGGGCGGGTCGGCATCGATTATGGCGTCTACGGCGTGCCGGAAACCTACGTCATCGACAAGGCCGGCATCATCCGCATGAAACACACCGGGCCGATCTCTCCGGACATTTTCTCCGGCAAGATCCTGCCGCTCGTCGCGGAGCTCAACAAATGAAGCGCTGGTTCATTTCCCTGCTCCTCGCCCTCTGTGCACTTAGCCTGCAAGCCAAGGAAGCCGCGCCGCTGGCCGAGGACGAGGCCGTCGAGAAGCGCATGGTAGCCATCTCCGACGAACTGCGCTGCCTCGTCTGCCAGAACGAATCGCTGTCCGGTTCGTCGGAGATGAGATCG